>JACCDM011356930.1_pt1 | contig 24424 bp, 41 predicted proteins | sample 7445851 | NCBI WGS metagenome assembly JACCDM01 (sample SAMN15323438, study PRJNA562643) | freshwater metagenome | isolation source: river surface water | place: USA:Blue River Watershed | collected 2017-08-16
ATTGCTGGACAGCTGCCATCATCACAGCCTCCGATGGGTTGGCGCAATATTGCAATGCGTCGCCGTATTGCTGGACAGCTGCCATTTGGTCTTTTTGTTCTTTGATATGCTGATACCCATTCAGCATATTTTTTAATTTAATAATATCCATTTTTTTATTTTTTTGATACAAAGATATGCCGTCCATCAACAAATGTCAACAGACAAACAAAAAATTTATTCACAACCTTCATTCTCGAATTCAGGAAGTTCGACTTCAAAAGAATACTCACCGCCGTCCAACATACCGAACAACGTTATCAACCGCATCAAATTCATTTCATGTAACACATCGCACTTGTTGTACGACATACTTTGGCTGTAAAACAACACACCATTACCCCCTCGCAAAAATCCAACCAGTTCAGGGGCAAATTCCTGGTTCAAAGAGATATCGCAGTCCAAAACAAGGTATTCCTCACCCTCGTTTTGTCCAAAGATAACTGCAATCCGTTCTTTGATAACGTTTACCATTTCTTTGTGCTTTCGCACCAAAAAAGAACGCAAGGCGTTTACTTTTTCTATTTTCATTTTATTTATTTTTTACATTTTCAACAATCTGAATCATTTTGATAATAATTTCTTCTTTTATATCATCATCAAACCCACCAAAAGTTTGACGAATACCGCGCCTATCCAACAGGTCGTGCAAAATTTCCCCAACGATTTCCTCAGATTCGTTAGCATAATTTTTTTCATAATATACGCGAGTAAAAGTTTCCATTTTTTATTTTCTATTTTATTTTTGACAAAATTGCATTTTGAACGGCCTCAACAAAATATTTGTTGGAAGTCTTTTTGTTGGCCTTTACCCAACAAACATCCACGTCTTCCCCGTCCATCCCAAACCAAAATCCCATTTCCCAATCACTTTCACTATTCCACTTAACAACGATGTGGATTTCCAATACACCAATCTCACCTTCAGATTGGTAATTTTCCTCCACCCAATTCACAATTTAAATGTTTCGTTGAGCGTGGGAATCAAAAAGTCGAATGTGGATTCAGTAAGTTTCATAAATGAATGATGAGTGATGAATGATGATACAAAAGTAAACAATCCAAACAACAATGTCAAGTCATCGTTTACTTTTTTTATAAAAAAATCCCAAATCCCACAACTCGTCGTAGGTGGATTTCACATACCGCCGTCCATCCTCACTCAAATCTTCCCACCCAATCCTTTTGCCCAAATGGGAATAAGATGGACGGTCAATTTGGTCAAATGTCTCACCAAAACACCCAATGCCCATTGGTGAGTACGGGTTTTCGCTAAAACCCAAATTTATGAACATACCCTCTGTTTCATGGCGATACCGACCAGTAAAGACAACAGTGTAACGGTCAGCCGTCCGTCCACCATTGTCATAACAACGGATGTACTTAGGTTCGTCACCGTTGTAAAATTTAGCCGTGCGTTTTTCTGATTTAGTAGTCATCGTAGAAAATTTATGCAACAAAGGTATATCCCAAAGAAACACCTGTCAAGTGGATTTCAGGATTTTGTTATAATAATATTCTTTTTAAATGGAAGACTTGAACAAAAGTAAATTCAGGTCGTTAAGGTCGCCATCAAACGGATTGGATGCCAACTCTTTCATCACCTCTTCGCCCAACGGCGTAAGCTTCCACCAATAATTTGTTCTATTATTAAATTGCTCTGTATGCACAGGGCAAAAATATGGACTCTTTCCATATTTGGCAAAAGTACCCAAAACCAACCATAAACCATTGGGTTCAGATTTTTCTTTATAAAATAAAACGTATCGCCTATAAGCTTCCAACAAAAGGCGAATGTCTGCAATATTTATTTTTTTTGCTCTCAATCTGCTAATGAGCAAATCCACAAATTCGTTGCAATCTACCATGATTTTTTTTATACAAAGATATACCACCCAACACTCAATGTCAAGTGGATTTCAGGAATTTGTTATAATATTATTCCTTTTTTTTTCTCGACGATTTTTGCTCAAGCTCCATGCCTCAGCATCCACAAATTGCAAGATATTATTTTCATCAACATACAACCTGTAAAAATGGGTGGCCTCACCCAAACGAACAATTGGGTAGTCCGTGCGTTTGCCAACCAAATCAAAAATCTTTGCCCTGTCAACCCTTTCAATCCTGCTAACTGCCTCGGAATATACCTCATCCCAATCACGTCCAACCTTAGAAGTCAAAAAACGATACAAAGGCGTAAAGTCACGCCCATACTTTCCAGACCGCATAGACAAAAAATTAACAGGGTTTTCAAAATCAACCCGTTTGTGTTTTTGCCTATGCCACCTATATTCACCACCCCTTATCGTATCATATAAGGATGAAAGTGATTTTTTGTTTACTTTTCGATATAGTTTTTCCTTTTCCATTAGTTTTTTTTACAAAGATAGGCACATCCAAACATATTGTCAAGCAAAATAAAAAAATATCATTTTGATATTATAATATGACCTTTTGAGTATTAACCAATATGTGCTAATTGCGTAACATAAAAGGTTGACAATGTGTGGATTATGTTGTCAACCAATGATAGGGTAATAAAATAAAAAAATCCACATATTTTGTTTTTGGATTTTTTTACTTAAATTTTACTCAAATAGTCATAATAGTCTTTATACAGAAATCCACAAAAAAACAAATCATTACTCTTTGTGTGGATTGTTTGCTCAGGACAATTTAAAATGACGGATGAAGGTATGGTTGAAAAGAAGGGGTGAAAAGAAGGGCGTTTGTGGATTTGTTATAAACAAAAATGAGCAACACAGCCTTGCGCCGTGTTGCCCGTATCATTCACCAAAATTTCTCCCTTTATTCTATTGTTTTCAGCAACCCTTTTTGGGTGTAGGTGTTGCCGATTTTTAGCACCATTGCATAATATCCCATCATCATCATAAAGAATGTGATGATGAAAAACGATTGCATGATGAACGGCATTTCTTTAACGTGGTCGTAAACGAGCAACACGTCGCAGAACGCCGATACTGCAAATCCACTCCATTTGTATTGTTGCCCCAAAGCAACGAATTCAAAATTGTATTTTCGCACCGCCGAAATTGGCGCAAAAAGTGGATATGCGATTGCAAAAAATACACCCAAAGGCTTCCAAACATCTGGAAGATATGTAGTAAAGCTACCATAGACAAACAACCCCACAACGGTTGAGAAAACCAACGCGCCAAGCATTGGGAAACTTGCCCCGTGCATGAACTTGATTATCCAGTTGACATTGGCTGCCATAGCCAATTTCTCCTTTTCCACCCGCGCCTTTTCCGCTTTTTCAAAATCCACCACCTTATTTCGCAAACCGTCCAACTCTTTGAGTCGTTCGGCTTCAACCTTTGCTTTTTCTGCCTCAGCAAGTGCTTCAGCTTTTTCTTTTTCCAAACGCTCTGTTTCGAGGCGTTTGGTGGATTTGAATTGGGCAAACCCTGCCTGAAACAAGGTGTCCAAAATCAAATCCGAAAGTTCGGGCATAGAAAATGAACTTGCTTGTGGATTATCGGGTTTGCAAGTCCATTCTGGATTGATAAAACCATATACGTTTTTCAAATCCACCCAAATTGCCGCGTTTCGTCCAGGGTCAACAATTGCTTGTGGATTTTGTTTGGCCTTGTTGACCAAATTTTGTCCAGACGAATACAACCCCAAAAGGATGGGTTTGATGTTGACGAGACAATTGCCGTCCATCACTTTGAACGGAACGTTGATGTTACAATACGAAACTGAGAAAACTGTCATGGATAAGATAAAGTTTGATGAATGATGAATGATGAAAAAAAAAGTGAGACTCAAATACTCGCACCGTATAGGCTGCTCGCCATTTACCTTTCTTCTATTGTCTCACCTTATAGAAATTTTTTTAATCCACAAAAAACAGGCAAGGTTCAGACTAAATCCCCGCTTTAATGGTATGCCAACCCGTTTTTGTGGATTTGGTTTGCAAAGGTATGTACTGTTTTGGTGGATTGTCAAGTTTTTTTTGAATCCACACAAAATTAGTCTTCAACTTTTATCCAAATACCTTTTGAGGGTATGTGTTCAATCATAATAACCATGCGACGAACGCCTTTGAACAAAATTAACTCTCCAATCCGAGGAATGGATATAAAGCTTTCTTTTTGGTACTCTTCTTTGTTTTTTGAATCATACACCACTATTCGAGTTGCGGTGTTGTCTTGAGAAGGAAGAAGATATGCAAATGGGTTCATTAGTTATTTTTTTTGTGATGATACAAAGATATGGTTATTTTGGTGGATTGTCAAGTTTAAAAAAATTTATTTCCAGTTCAATACATACCACCATTTATCATAGATTACGGCACAATCGCCGTTTTCGGCGGTAATACGCCATTTTGAATAATCTTTTTTATACTTTTGTGCTGGTGAGTAGTCTCGCTCAATTATTTTGTCCCCTACTACAAAGGACGTGTCTTTTTTCAAATTGAGAGGAATATTTCGGGAGTGGATTTCCTCTCGCATTTGATATGCCCATCTTCCCTCCTGTGCCATATTAAAAGGAGCTACATAGAAAGGCGTAGCTACCATATAAAGCATAAAGATAACAAACAAAAATGTGTACAGTTTTTTCATTTATTTTATTTTATTTTATGATTGATGAGACAAAGTTAATCCACTAAACAATCATTGTCAAGTGGATTAACAAAAAATAAAATAATGATGGACGGCAATCCACACAAAAATTAACATCGCGCAAATTTTTGTGTGGATTTTAATGAACGCAATAATAAATTATTGCAATGATAGCACCTGCAACAATAATCGGCATTAACAAATAAGTTACTGCCAACGCAAAAAGTTTTTTGTTCTCGCTCATTTTTGAAATTTTTTATTTTTGAAAAATTTTTACATTGTATGCCATCCGTATTTTACGGCATGGTAGATGATGTATGGGATTGTCAGGTACATGAAATAAAAGTACCTTTTTTTTACCACAAACCCTGCGATTGTTTGGGTTGTAGTGGTAGTGTTTATGTTGGACGGCCTTATAAACAATGTCCAACAAAAGCCAAATATATGCAATTGTAATCATAATTTTTTAAAAAAAAATGTCAACTGAGTTGGATTTAATGTCCATTTTCCAAGTGTATCCATTCCATACATGGGTAACAGATGTCAAATGATTATATGGGAACGGTTCTTTTTGAAAAGAAATTATATTTTTTTCCTCCAAATCTTCCAACATTTCGTTAAGAAGAACAAGGAACGCTTCTTCTTTGTCATCCATCCATAAGTAGGAGACATTGTTACCTACTTTTGAAGTAGCGATATATGCACCTGAAGTATGTTCAAAGAACCATTGCCGTCCAACCATGTCGAAACAGAGGCATTGGTTGATGAATTTTTTAGGAACATTTTGGTTAGCACGTTCAGTAGTAAATACTGTGCCAAATTTTTTGATGCTGTTTACTTCAACAAAATTGTTGTAATGCAGTACCTTGAAATGGTGTGCAATACAGTTCAAAGTCTGTTGCAACCAATAGACGAACAAATCTTCGTCTCGGTCGCACATTTCAACATGAAACTCAAATTCCACCCATCCTTTGGGTGCGCGGTTTTTCCATATTGAAAAATTTTTTAGTACGTCAACAGCTTTGTGTTGGACGGGCAACAGTACGCAAAATCCACCACTTGGATGGCGGTGATAATATGCTGTATTTCCCATTTTTATTTTTTTGGTTGAATGATGATACAAAGATAATCCACCAAAGAGAAAATGTCAAGTGTCCAACACAAAAAATATTTTGTCTTTACATCTTTATTTCTTTATGTAAAGATGTAAAGACAAAATATTTTTTGTGTGGATTTATTCACTTGGTTCTACCCAAGCGAAGACTGAGTAATCGGCTTCTGTACCAGTAAGTCCACCGTCCAGATGCGACGGGCGATGCACTTCCCACCCCCACACTGGATAGATGTTTGGTGGATTGATGATATGCCCAAATTCATTGGATAAATCCAAAAATCTGTCATAATCACAAACATATCTAGCACCCATTGGTTTGTGTATGTTTAAAAAGGCTTTTATTGAATGGTTGTCAAAGGCTGGCATTTCTCCAATGCCTTCACCGTCGCTTACAATCCACCAATCCATACCATCGGATTGGTCAACCGTGCCATTTGAAATTATAGTTTCTTGAATTTTATTTTCCTGTTTGTAACGCGAGAGTTGCTTAATTGCTTTCTTTTCGATTGAAGTCATGCTGTCCAAAAAAGCCAAACCCAAATCAAAATCAGCGATTGATTCTAAGATTTGCTTCCCTGCCTCCAAAGAATGGCATGGGAACACGAAAGGCGGCATGATTCCGTTAATTGTAAAAGTTACTCGAAACATAGTCATTGATAATTTATGAATGATGAATGATGATACAAAGATAATCCACCCGAAGGTCAATGTCAAGTGTCCAAGCAACATTTTTTGTGCTTTTTACCTGACCCACACGGACAAGGCACATTCCGTCCGACATTGTATTTTTGGACGGCGATTGGGCGCAACAAAGCCCTCTGTGCCTTTGTTGTGTTGCCGTTGTCTGTGGATAGTATTAAGGAATAATCTAAATCTCTGATAGCGTTTAGAACAAACAAATGTTGTTGGACGGCATTATTTGTTTCGCAGTCCAGCTTTGTAAAATCCACACCATAATATTCCACATCAGGCCAAAACCTTTTGATAGATTGGAAGGTCTGCAACATATACTCCCGACGGGAGGAATTGTTGCTGTGGACGTTCAAGAAGGGGATTGGTTGGACGGCGTTGTTGAACGCTTGTTCTTCCAACCAAAGGGCTACGTTGTAGCCCTCAGAGTGTCCAAGCCCCAAATCGTTGTCCAACGATACGGCCTCAATTTGTCCGTTATTTTGAAGAATAACATCAATCGTTTCCTCCACAGTATATGTGCGATGCCAACCTTTTGGGGTTGTTCGTTCGTCGTCAAGAAAAACTTTCATATAAAAAATTCGAGTTCAACTTTTTCAACCAAAACTGAGTGGTCGTTTCTTGAACCATTTATCATGTTTATGTACCCATATTTTCTTAGGTTATGGGTGTTATCCCAGCTTAATGGAGTGGTTGGTGAAACCACCAATTGGCAAGGATATACGAAATAATTGTTTTGGTCGAAAACAAAACAATAGTTTTTGATAACCCCTACACGCCCCTTAAATGGGACGTTTGTTTCTTTGGCAAAAGGAAATTTTTCAGAAAAAATCTCTTTTGCGATTTCAATTCTTGTTTTTTTCATGACACAAATATAACGGTGTTCAGCGGAAAAGTCAATACTCCCCCATAAGTTTTTTTGTCTCAAATATGCCCAAAATATCTTCCACCTTTTCGCGTTCCACCATACGGGTATGCCCGTTTGTGGTGGATTCGAGGCACACATAACCCAAAGGTGTGTTTGGGTAAACAACAATTTTGTAATAATCGCCGTCCATCTCAATAATGTTGGACGGCAATTTTACAAACCATGACCAACTGTGGATGCCATAATTGGTTTCATTTTCAGATTGTGTCCACATTGACCCAAAACCAATTCCAAGAATCGAAATTGGGATACCCAAACCAAGCAAAATCATATTTTTCAATGATTTTGCTGGACTATTTGTTAGATAATCCCAATCCCCAAAAAGAAATGGGGTAAAGAAAAGAAAAACAAAGAGAATGGTGGCAATAAAAGCCACCATAGCATATTGATTTTTGAACATACTGTTTTTTATTTTAATCCAAAAAACATTGTTGTTAAGATGGACGGCGAAAAATTCTAAAATATTATTTTAGAATTTTCCAATTCATACATTCGTCCAACACAAATCGTTTGTTTTCAACATTGATGCCCTTTAAACAAGCATCAATTGTGTATGAATAAAGATAATTGTTCTCTTTCATAACAAATATTTTTTTATCCTGGTTTGTCCAAAAAAAATATCCATTGTGATACCATTGGACATATTTTGATTGAATTGGCTCAAATTCTGGATTGTAGCCGTCCACACCCCGTTCCCACACATCTTGACAACGTTCAAGTGTGTTCAACCACATCCTTGCCGCCTCTGGCAAGTCGAATTTCTTTATAAGGAAATTCACTGGCAAGGACAGGTTGCCATCTGTTTCTGCCCATATTTTTACAATATCGTTAAAGGATATACCTTTAAATTTTATTGCAAAACCCTCCACCCATGCTTTAAAATCAGCAAGTATCTCTTTTTTCTTTTTGTTACTTTCCCAAAAAATCATGTAATTTGAGAATTCGGGAATATAGTACTTGTAATCCCCATCATATTCTGGGGATTCTGCTTTTTGGATGGACAATTTCTTGTCCATGATTGTTATACTCGATGGAATGCTATTAAAAAAATTCATCTTTTTATTTTTTTTGATTATACAAAGATAATCCACCCAACAGTCAATGTCAAGTGGATTAACAAATTTTTGTGGATTAAATGTACTGCGGGTGAGGGATGACCGACATTTTTATACATGAAATTTTGTCTTGATATTTTTTTACAAAACTTTTCGCTGCCTTTTCAGTCATTTTTTTGGCACACGTTTCATATACAGTATGGCAAAATACAATTTTCGTTTTTTTCGTGAAATATGATTTTTTATTATAATCATCAATGAATTGGACGACAAAAGGTTTGTCCAATTCTTTTTTCTCTTTTTTTTCTTTTGTTCGAGGGATAAGGGTAACACCCTTATATTCATAAACACTATACACTTCCATATAGTGTTTAAATTCACCCTCTGTTTGGGGCATCCACCCATCTTTTTGATGGACGGAAGTTCTGTTCCCAGAAACTTCGATTATGAATTTGGAATGAAGTTCATCCCAAGTCAACGCTTTTTTGACTGCTGACTCCATCCAGTTGAGCCACCAATCAATATGCCTTACCTGTTTGTTTGGCATATATTGATACATCCCACCCCAAAAATCGCACCAAAGCCCGTCAGCAAGGCGTTTTTCACTCCTTGCTTTAAGTTCTGCTTTCATGGTTTCCCAATCCTGCAACTCCATGCCGTTAAAGGCTTTTGCCCATGTCCAGCCCAATGGGCGTACATTAGAATCTGCCATCTGTGCGAAGATGGCAACTTTGCCGTCGTTGAATTGGACGGCTATTGGACGGCCTTTAACTAACGTGGAACCCATAATAATATGATTTTGATGAATGAATACACAAATTTACAGCCAATCCACCCAAAAGTCAATACCTAAACAAAAAAATAAAAATATTTTTTCAATTGCTTGACTTGTTGCAAACATTCCTGCACATTTGTATCGTGAAGGAGTGGGCAAATTTTTGTGGGGATTGTATAGGAAAATGCCAATCCACCTTTTCGTGATGGATTGGCAAATCTTTTTTTGTGGATTAACAAACTGCCCAAATTTCGTGGGCATTTTTTTTGTAACCTTCGTAACCATTATGGTTGCCGAAGTTCCCGACTTCAAAAGGGGTTGGGTGAATATTGTGACGCAATCGCATCAAATATTTCCCAATCAACTTTTCTGGGTTAGTAAAAAACTCCTTGATTTCAACATCCACCCAATTGCAAACTGGGTGGTCACAAACACCTATAACCCTCCAATTTTCAACCCACGTTTGGTCGTGGGCTTCATGAATGATATATGCACCGTCTTCTCGGACGGTTATTTTTTTTCCACTGACGTTTAAGATTATTTGTTTCATAATTTGATTGAATGATTGAATGATTGAACAAAGATAATCCACCCAACAACCAATGTCAAGTGGATTAACAATTATTTTTGTTTTTTTATTCCTCTGTTTCTTTTTTGTTGGACATTTTTTGTCCAGTTTGCATCCAAAAGGCAGCTTCGTGCGCCTTGCCAAACGCTCTGTAAAATGCGTCTGGTGCAACGTCTTTTGCCTTTTTGAGCCAAGACGAAAGGTAAGCCGCCGTGTTTTCCTCATTCGGCTCCAAGCCTTGCGAGTAGAGGAACATCAGCGCGGCACTTTCGGCCACAAGTTCTTCGTATGCGTATGATTTTTCGCCAAACTTGCCTGTAAGGTTGCGGCTAAGACGGGATTTGTGTCCCGTGCCGTGTGCCTTTTCGTGGGCAAGCGTGGCAATGTATTCTACATTTGTCTCAAAGCTTGCTCTTTTTGGCATATATATCCTATCCAAGATAGGAGAATAATATGCGCTTTGCGCCGTGTTTTCGTGCGCCGCGTTCCATTCTGAGGAAAGCAAGTGCAAAGCACCGTTTTCCCCGTCCGACAAAACTTTGTCAGTCGTTTCATTTTCCTGCCCAAACAATTCGCCCAAGTCCGTCAGGGCAATATTGAACAAAGGTTTTGTGGCCCGCCAATTCAGGCCACGCATAACTTCTTTTTCTATCCCATTTTCGTCTTTTTCTGTGACGAATTTGGGCAAGGCAAAAAACAACGCAATGCCTTTTTTTGTGGCCTCATAATCCACAAATCCCTGCTTGCCATTTTTTGCAGCAAGGGTTTTCACCTGATTGTAAGTCAGGTAACGGCCAGTTGGATAGCCGTTGTTCATCATATCAAACAAGACCTGCAAGACGTTGCCGCCCTTATATGCGTGTCCTGTTTCTGCATTGCAAAAGCCGTCCACCCCGTCAAAGGCAGACCAAGTTTTTCGCCACTCAGATACATTGCCGCTTTCAATACGGGCAATGAATTTGGTGACAAAATCTTGTGCCCGTTCCTTCCAGTTGACGTGCGTATAATTTCCTTCTACCTTAGCCATGATGAAAAATATTTTATTGGTGAATGATTGGACAAAGGTATGGTTGTATTATAGTGTTGTCAAGATGGACGGCGAAAATATTTCAAAAACATTTGAACGTCGCAATCAGTACGACTAATCAAATTTTGCCAAACACGCAAATGATTTGCAACCCTTGCGTGTTCGACGGCTGTTTTAAAGTCCATTTGTATCCAATCAATGCGATTGAACAATGTTTGCCAAACATCGCAATCATTCGCAAAAATTGCGAATTCGAGAGTTGTTTGGATATCACAATCGGGGCGAGACACCAAAGCTCGCCAAACACGCCAATCGTTTGCAACCTTTGCGTGTTCTATGGCTGTTTGGATATCACAATCGGGGCGAGACACCAATCGAATTATTTTATCTATGTTCATATTTTTCTTGTTTAACCCTTGCCTCAATAAAGTGACAAGGGTATTGGGTTGTGAAAATAGTGCCGAATGTTAAGTGATTGACACGATTTTTTCTATCCGTCCAAAAACACTTTTTCGCAAAAGTGTTTTGTTCGGGGCGAATGCTTCATGCCATTGCCCGTGTTGACGGTATAAATATTTTTTCAAATATGGGGTTAGGTCATATTCCCATCCCCACTCTCGAAACCTTCCATACTTCATTAACCAGTCTATCCCGAAGCTGCAAGGTGTCGAAAATTTTTGAAACAAAAATTTTGTCGGTTCCCCGACTGTATCATTTTGGTTGTCGGATGCGTTTTCTGAAATTTTGTATCTCTCTACCATAATATTGATTGTTTGGTGAATGATTGAACAAATTTACACACCTTCAATCCACAAAGTCAATGCTTCAACAAAAATAAAAAAATATTTTTTTTGCTTGACAAATTGGAAACGACCCTGCATATTTGTACTGTGAAGGAGTGGGCGGATTTTTGCGGGGTTTATAAATAAAAATGCCAATCCACCACGATTGGGTGGATTGGCAAAAGACGATGGTGGATTTATGAAAGTCGCTGCCAAACTTCGGCGGTCAACAATGCGTCTGACAACGCGCTGTGAGGAACATACCCCTCTGGCATTGTCATATTAACCGCATTAGCGAATGATTCTTCGCTTGTCGGGTTATACCCGTGCGACATAAGCAGGGGCGCGGTGTCCAACAACGGGAACGGCCCGCCGAATTCACCGATATACCCCTCGGTGAATAGTTGTTGGAAAAAATTCGCCTCAACGGGTGTGCCACAATGGGCGCACACCTGCAAGGCATTGTATTCCCCCACACCGTATTTTGGACGGCAACCCTCATAAGCGGCAGCGAACGCCGCCATGAATTCGGCGCGGGTCGGGTATTCCGTGCCAGTGAGATTCGGCTCTACGTTTTCACGGAGCCATGTGTTTGTTGCAAGGTCTGCGTGACGGTAGAAACCGTCAAAAATAACGGTCTTTTCGCTGTCCACCAACGCAGCGGCGAAGATTTCGCCGCGAAGTCCTGCCGATTCGCAGTCCAAAAACAGAATTTTATTCATAAAAAAATGTGCCCGAACACGGGCGTTTAGATGATAAATGATGCAGCAAAGTTAATCCATCAAAAGATAAAAGTCAAGTGGATTAACAATTATTTTTATTATTATATTCAATTACCCCGTTGACGATTGGGGTAACAAATATTGAAACAATACTGCCTGCAAGTGCAGCAAATAAATATTTTATTTCGTTCTGCCCAGTATAATTCAGGCACAAACAATATAAACATTCTATTGGGAATACTACCCAACGCGACACTTTAAAAACGTCACGAGCAAAATTCCCAAAGAAAAAAAACAAAAATGTTATAAGCATATTATTTTTTTACAAAGTTAAGCAATCCATCAATCATTGTCAAGATGGACGGCAAAAAAATCCACACCAACCCCTCAAATTCGTTTACCGAGTATGAAGGGTTGGTGTGGATTGGAGTTTTTTATTGCAACTGTGTCGCCATTTCAACGACACGGCCTTTTTGGATTTGGAGAGGCGAAACGCTGCAATACATTTCGCTTTTCCATTCCACCACACAGCCAAACCCGCGCACAATCCGTCCAATGTGCGAGTTGTAGCCATGCTCGAACATGGCATTAGGTGACTGGCTTTTGAACAATTCCCGCAAGATTTGCGGGGTGACAATCGCGTGGTCTTGAAAATCTTTTTCAACCCTTGCGAATTTTTTGCGGAGCCTTGACACCCCTTTCGCAAAGATTTGATTTTCTGTGACATATTGGCGAGCAATTGCGTCATCGCCGACCTGCCCCGTAAAATGGGCTTTTGTATCTTCCTCAATCGTGCGGAGGAAAAGATAATGGTCGGAGATTTTGGACAACTCGCAATTCTGGAAGACTGCCCGCATGAACGGATACATACCTTTACGGTATGGGCTGCCTTCCTCAATCAAAGCAGCGATTTTGCGGGCGGTGGCCTCAATGCCAAGCATTTGTCCAGTATGGGCAAACATTCCTTTCAAGATGCCCTCGCCATTGCCGTTGACAAACATCCCCTTTGAAGTGATTTTGCCGTCCACCATTAAACCTAATTTGTCCAAAGTGGCTTTCGCCTTTTGGATGCGTTCAATGGGCGGTTGGTTCAGAAGTTTGACAACTTCCAAATCATATCCCCGCGAAGCGAACGACAACACAACATCGTCAGCGTCCACCCGCAGGATTTCGGGTGTCACATTAGCTTCGCGGGTTTCCGCGAACTTTTCTTGTGTTGCCTTGTCATAGATGGCAACACCGTCGTGGGTTCGGCCAACCCGCCCTTCCCATTGCTTTTGTTCAGCGTGGGAGAGAAGGTAGTCAACCAACTTTCCTTCCTCGATACGCTTGCCCCAACAAGGGACAAACACGGTATCAAGAAACGGGAACGTAATCCCGCTCATGGCGACCGACGTGGCAACCCACACGCAATCACCATGATAGGTCAGGGCTTCTACTTCCTCCCATTCCTCAATTTCTGAGTGCAATGGGAAAATCGGGGCTTTATATCCCTTTTCCCGCAATTCGCGGGTAATGTTTTCAATGTCGGCTTTCCCACCGACACCAATCAATGTACGTCCACCCATGCGAACAATGTCAGCAATCGGGGTTTCTGACATGATTATTTCGGTGTCATGACACCGTTTTGGGACGGGCATCTCGAAAACGCCGACGGTCAATCCTTCGTTTTCGTAGTAGGCCACATATTTTTCGACGGAAATTGTTGCGCTCATAAGCACAACCTTTCCGCCGTTCTTGGCGTGTTGGGCCGCGAGAAACAACACTTCTTCTGTGTTGATTCCTTGTTCATGAACTTCATCCACAAACAAAATGTCGCTCGTTTTGAGCGTTTGAAACACACGGTTGGCAAAGCTGCCTTCCGTTATGTATTGAATTGGGGCATTGGGGTTAATATCCCCTTTCCCCGTTTTGTACCCCACCATTGAAGGCGTTTTGGGGAACAGAAACTTGCGGACACCGCCCACAGCTTCTTTTGCCAAAAGGACGCGGGGAACGGTTACAAACGCCCGTCCGTTCTGTTTTGCCGCCACCCATGACGGAACCATGAGTGTTTTGCCAGACCCCGTAGGAGTGCTGACAATGGTAATATCTTTAACTTCCACCATCTTGTTGATGGTGGGGAGGTGAGGGGCGACTGGTAAATTTATCAAATCCATAAAAAAGTAACTTTGCCCTTATAGGGCTTTTGGTGAATGAATATACAAATATAAGGGGTTTTTATCCACAAAGTCAAGCATAAAATAAAAAAGGTGGACGGCAAAAAAAGCCGTCCACCTCGCTGAACACAGTTACGTTTTGTTTCCAAAAGAGGCTTTACTGTGTGTAACGGGACAAAGATAAAGGAAATGTTTGTGGATTGTCAATCCCTAAAATAAAAAAAATATTTTTTTGTCCAACACTTGACTTGTTGTGGATTTGGGCACATATTTGTACTGTGAAAGAGTGTCCAGATTTTTGTGAGGTTTATAAATGAAAATGCCAATCCACCACGATTGGGTGGATTGGCAAAGCTTGTATGGTGGTGGATTAACGACGGCAACCGTTGCCGTCATTGTGTTCTATTACCCAACGGTCAATCACTTGCGACCGTTTTTCGGATTTTTCTGAAGCATAGGCCACCGCCTGTTCGCGGGTGGCCCACTTTGCGAAAAATCCCGCTTTGTGGGCGAACACCAACCCTTCTCCGCTTGCAGAGGCAAGGTTGAAATTGGTCGTGTCCAAACTCACAACCGCCCAAGTGCGGTCTGGTTGTGGCATGACCAACAAATTCGCCACAAACGGACGTTTTGGGCGGTTTGGGTCAAACCGCCAGTCGTTATACAGAAACCCTTTTTCGTAAAGGGTGGCAAATTCTGCGATTTGTTCGCCATTGCGGATAACATCCGCAATTTCTGCCTCGGCTGCCCCTGCCAACACTGTGTTGAGCAGGATTTGTTCGGCCACCGAAACGGCAGTCATAAATTGAAAAAATTGGGTTTCTTCGTCCAATTCTGGGCGGTTGAAGCCCAGAATTACGTCTCCAACTGTCATATAGACCCCTTTGGGGTTTTCTGCGATGAACCGCTGAAAATCGCAGTCCAGCCCAGAGATTGGGTTCAGCAGTTTATCCAACACATATTGATGGATTTCGGGATTGGGGGGAGTAATTTTTGAAATCACTTTTTCCCCATAGTAATCCCAAACCAAGTTGCAAGATGCTGGTAGCATCCTGTCTTGGTGATGGTCAAAGTCGCCATCTGATGGCGAATATTTGCCACCCACATCAAAACGAATGTCGCATTCCGACATCGTTTTTTCGTCTCTTGTGCGGACGATTGTGATATTGGGAAACGCCGTCCGCAGAATAGCGGCGGCAATAACTTCGTCGGGGTGGAACACCCCGTTATGTGTTGCAGCTGTCTCAATATTTTTCATTTTAGATATTGCCCGAACACGGGCGTTTTTTTTGAATGATGCAGCAAAGTTAATCCACAAAACCTTTCTTGTCAAGACTCTAACAAAAAAAAGTTTTTGTGGATTAGCAAAAGTGATTTGTTTCAAAAAATTTATCTTATTTTGCTTAATCTTCATCTGCCACCAAACAACGCGGGGCGACGATGCTTGCGATGATTGCAAGCAAAACTAATCCGCCGTTCCACCAGCAGATGGATGGAATTTGTTTTTCATTATCCCAATGCCCCATGAAAATAACAAGAGTTATGATTGTGATGGAAATAATCACTACGGATATAAAAAAATATTTTTTCATTTTTTTGTTAGAATCTTGACAAGAACGGTTTTGTGGATTATTTTTTACAAAGAAAAATAAGATTTTACGATAACGGTAACAAATATGTATAAAAAAAACATTATAATTAACAACCTATTCATTTCGGCTGAAGATTTGTGCTTATCGCAATGGGGGGATACAGCACATTGGTGATTGTTTTGATAACAGATGTTATCTGTTTCCGTTTCTGAAGGATATTGTGATTGCAAGAACGAATCTTTAATGTTGCAAATGTGTAGGGTGTCTTTACGCTCACCTACACAACGTTGTGCCTTTACTGTAAAGGTAAATGTAAAGGCAAGGGCAAAGAAAATGACTGCTTTCATACTTTTTTAATTGGTGAATAATGCTACAAAGTTAATCCACCCAACCATACAAGTCAAGATTTTTTTGGAATTTGTTATAATAATATTTCTTTTTTTTTTCGCCGTCCAGCTTGACACCTTACTCCCACACACTTAACTTTGTCCAATATTCACCGCCATAGCAATATGGCATAAATTCTAAAACATGTCTTTTTGGACGGCAAGGGCGGCATCCGCCCACAAATATATTGAAATGGGCGGTCTGGCCGTTGAGTTGGAAACCCCCAACGAAATCTCCCCCAAAGATTTCGAGAAGTCCATCATCCGTTGCGGTCTGAGAAACGCAGCGTTTCCAAGCCACCACAAGATGGTGGACGGCGAAATAATTGGGGTCGCGCCCACCGTCGCAAGGGCATTGCAGATGCTTTGTGACGCTTTGGATAAGCGGGTACGAATCCCCCCGAACTGGAGTTTCGGGGCGATACCATTTTGACAAAAAGCCGTGCCTACATTCAGGCACGGCTTTTTGTCCAAGTTTGGCATAAACATCAATCCACAACAACAGCGTCTATTTGGACATTGTTGTTGTGGATTGATGTTTATTTTTTTGTCACTTTTACGTCCAAGTGCCATCTTGCACTTGTTTTTTTGACGTACAGGTGATAAACTGCTAAAACCGTGCCACCTGAGACTGTTTTGGCTGTGCAATCAAAATGCACCCCAAAGGGCCGTTTGGTTGCACCAGTGACAACGAGACCTATTTTTTCGGCCTCGTTTTTTAGTGCGTCTTCATAAGACGCAAACGATTCGTGTTTGGATTCGCAAGCCCAACGAGCTGCGAGATAAAATATCTTTTTCTTGAACGGTTCAGCCGTCGCCTCGTTCAAAATCTTAGTAAGAATTTCCCTTTCCATAATATGATTTTAATGAATGAATACACAAATTTACAGCCAATCCACCCAAAAGTCAATACCCCAACAAAACAAATAAAGTACCCAAACCATTGACAAACAATTGTTTGTCAAGTGAGTTTACATTTTCTTTACATAAAGAAATAAAGATGTAAAGATGAATGTTATAAAACAAAAAAGCCCGTCCCATTTGTAAGGAACGGACTTTTTTTGTGGCAAACTGTTTAGATGTTCCAGTCCACCACATCGTATTCGCCGCTTTCTATCGCGGCGATAAATTGGATTATTTCATGGAATGAGAGAGAGTCCCATCCCTCGTATTCATACCCCCACTCGTTATAAAGTTCGTGGTTAAAACTAACCACAAAAAATGTGTTGATATAACGGTTGAGTCTGATGAAATTTTTTCTTTCTCCATTTTTTATTTTTCTTGCCCGCAAAAGGGCAAGTTCTTTCAACTTGGAGTCGTCGTATAAACCTAAGTCGTTTATAAACGGTATAAACGACTCGTTATCCAAGTCAGGTATATCCTTGCCATACTTGGTTACAAGATTAGACGCTGCCACCTCAGCGTTGAATGCCAGTTGCACAGCTGCTTTTGCAGCCGTGATTGTTTTATTGATATCCGCCGAAAGTTCATCCAGTTCAGTAAGTTTAGAATAGTAAGTCATACTAATATAATTTAATGGTTTGGTAAATGAATACACAAATTTACAGTTAATCCACCCAAAAGTCAATACCCTCAACAAAATAAAAAAATATTTTTTCAACCCCTTGACAAATTGCAAATGTTCCTGCACATTTGTACCGTGAAGGAGTGGGCAAAATTTTGTGGGGATTGTATAGGAAAAGAATTGAGGGGGTGTGTGGATTTTATTGGCTCCACACCCTTTCCCGTTTGGACAACTCCAAACGTGCCTTCCGCCGCGCCTCATACGCTTTGGACGGCTTTTTGTGCTTTACCCGCACAAGGTGGGTATTGCACCCCTCGGCCTTTTTGCCGATTTTGGGTGTGCAGCCAACGCCGACCAAAAAGGTCAGCAAAAAACAAACAAAGAAAATTTTTTTAGTTTTCATACACAAATATAAGCCGTCCACCATCTTGTGTCAAGTTTTTTTTTGTCCAAGATGGTGGACGGCTGAAAAATTAAATTGTTTCAGTATCATTGTCATCAAAAACAATGACAACTGGAGTGGACGGCAAACTTACCGCCCATTTTTTCAAATCATCGGCGAGGGCGCACCACTCGCCATAAAAATTTTTGTTGATGATAAAAATTTTATCATCAATAGTAAAATCCACACATTTGTGGATTTTGTCTCTTATGTCCAAGATACGACAAAGTTTGTCGTATCTTCCTTGTTTTGCAACCGCCCCCTCAAAGGCGATTTTCGTGGCAACGCCAACGGGCAAAAGCCCGTCTTCTTTTACAAGGTTTTGAACCCCGTAAAGAAAACGAGACATTTGCAGCCACAAATCGGTTGAGGCCATTCGCCCCTCAGCGAACGCCTTTACCGAATCATGCGGCAAGGCGACGTTGTTCAGAACGTCGTGGCCTTGCCACTTTAAAAATGAAACAATGAGCCGAACGCCGTCCAGCCCAAAAGTTAGAAAAAATTTGAACAAATGGGCAACCCGCCCACCTTCATAGGCAAGCAGGTATTGGTTGATATGGCCGACGGCCATTTGGGTATCATCCCACCATACCAAATCCAACCGCCTTTTTTTGGCGGTCTCATTATAAAGCGCGGAAATCTTTTCCGCGCCTGGGTATTGGTTTGTGAGGGCGAAATTTACGGCCTCAGCAGTCTTGCCGAAGCCGATATAATTTGAAATGTTTTTCATGACGAATTGCCCGAAACACGGGCGTTTTTTATTTATGCAAAGGTAATCCATCCAAACAAACAAGTCAACACAAAAAAATATTTTTGTCCAAGTGTTGACTACCAACTTTCTTTGTCAAGTTTTTTTTGATGGACAGCGAAAAATATTTTTTTGTAAAAAAACTTGACAACCTTGTTTTTTTGTCCCACTTTTGTACCGTGAAAGAGTGGGCAAATTTTTGTAGGGGGTATAAATGAAAAATCCACACACAGACCAGAACTTGGGAAGCACTGGTTTGTGTGTGGATTTGCCACCTTGCGAACCTCACCCCGTTATGAGGCTCGCAAGGCTGCGAACAGCGCGTCCCCCACGTTTGTCGTGGGGTGCGTCAACGGGCGCGGGCGGTGGGGTGGGGTAGTTTTTGGCTGCGGGGCGACTACAAACGACCGCTGTGGGAAGCCCACGACGGCGCGAGTGCCGCCACTCGCAACCAAAACCATGCCGCTAACAGCGGCAGGGATTGACGGCATAATTGCCGCCCGTTCTGGCAACTTACCAGAGACTTGGGCAGTCATACCCTCAACCCCCGCCTTAGCAAGGGCATTTTTGAATTCGCTGGCGAGGAAATCACCCTCGCATTCGACGGCGGCGCAAAGACCGCGATAGCTGATAACGATATATTTTTTCATAAAAAAGATGCCCCGAACACGGGGCTTTTTTGGTTGAATGATGATACAAATTTACACACCTTCACGCTATAAAGTCAATACCCCCGCAAAAAAATAAAAATATTTTTTCAATTGCTTGACAAGTTGCAAACAACCCTGCACATTTGTACCGTGAAGGAGTGGGATTTTTTTTGTGGGGGTTATAACAAAAAGACGCAACTTGTTTTATCCCAAGTTGCGTCTTTTTGTTTAATCACAACCGCCGCCAAATATAATTTCACCGTCGCGCTCGATAGTGAAATTATATTTTTTTGATAAATGTTGAAAAAAATCCGCCAAAGTACGCCCAGAATTTTTTGCCTCCTCAAGAGAAAAGCAATATCTTTCAAATGGCGGGTTTTCGCCGCCAAAAAAAATCAATTTATAGTACATAAGATTGATGAATGATGAATGATGAATGATGAATGATGAATGATGAATGATGCCACAAATCTACGGTAAAGACAAACGCTTGTCAATACCTATTTTTGATTTACGGCAAATATTTTTGCAGGATGTTCCAAACCGCTTTGTTTTCGCTTGTGCGGCGGTTTTGGAACTGGGCCAACTCTGCCTTAACAATCCATCCGTCTTTGTCTGTGTCAAGATTTGGTTGGACGGCGGCACGGCTGAGGGTGTCAGTTTTCGCCGCCCGTGAAGGCGAAAACGTGAAGGCGTGAAGGTCGGACGGGCTTTTTACCATCCGCAATTTCCGCCCAAGTTCCATATAATACCGAACCAAGTACGGCACTTGGTCGGCAACTGGAACGCCCTTTAAATTAGGAATATCCAATGCCGCCCGTGTCTCAGGGGTGAATTGAATAAGCCCGTTTTGGCCGTGACTTTCAGCCGAAACACGCCAAGATGTTTCACAGTATGTCACAACCACCAAAAAATCCGCAAACGTCGCGGGTGAGACCGTAATGCGGTTTTGTGCGTTCAGCTGCCGCCCAACCTCAAGAAAGTGAGGCATCACGTCGGAAACTTCCAATCGTGCTTTTGGACGTGCCGAATGCACGATTGGCGGAACGTCCTTTTGCCGTCCACCAAATTTTATATCGGTAATGAAAAAAAACGACATCACCGACAATATTATATAGTCTATTTTATACATAGTGAAAAATCACACCCTGTTTTTTATAGGGCATGAAAGAATAAATACGACAAACTTTTAATGTTTGTCGTCAATGCCCAAATAATACAGGTTTTTGGCAATCTTGCCACCTGCCTTTTCGGACATTTCTTTGTTTTGGGTATATTGCACAAGCAGCGCAATAAGCCCAAAGAAACAAACAATGCCCCCAAAAAACCAACCGTTCAAACCGCCCTCGTTTGTGAGGGTGAGTTTTGGTTTTTTGGACGGCAATTTTGCCCTGCCTTGCTGACCACATTTCGGGTCATCTTCGCACAAGGCAACTGCCTTAGACCATGCAGCCATTTCCGCCTCGAATGTTTCCATTCGTTCGGCGTTTGAGGCAACCGCCACTTTTTTGTCCAGGCAATACTGCCCGTAGCCAAAAAAGAGGCACACGGCCAAGCCAATAACGCACAAAGGCAAGCAACCGCCAGCTGCGGCCACTTTTTTGTCAGCGTCTTCTTTCTTTCTTTCGAGGAAAAGAAGGTCAGCTGTTATCCTACCTTGTGCGCTATCAGGTTTCATACCCACAAAGGTATGGGCATTTTATTTACCATGCAACACTTTTTCAATCCAAAAAATATTTTTTTTAAAAGACTTGACAAGTTGGACGGCAATCCACATATTTGTACCGTGAAAGACCGTGCAAATTTTTGTCCAAATTTTGTGATTATAAACGAGAAACCCCGCACCGAAAGCAAGGCGCGGGGTTTCAATAGTTGACGGGCGCAATATATTGTTTATTTGCTTGACCTGCGTTTCCAACTTGTTATTGGAACTAACCCTGGCCAGGGGAAGGTCGGCCATTATATATTTTTTTTATTTATTATTTCGGCCTCACACCCAAACGGTGACGGGGTGACGGTTTTCGTCCGAGCCTTAGCCCCCCGATTTCCCCTTGCTCCTCCATATCCAAGCGTAGGCAAATAGCCCAAACATGGAGCAAACAAGGGACGTTATTCCGTTGTTTTTTCATTGTTGTTGGACGATGGTAGCCCACGCCACCGTCACCGTCATTATTTTTTTGTGTCACACTTTTAGTTGGTTTTTGTCCAACCAGAGGCCAAGCCTGACAAGGGCTTGGCTGATGATTTTTTGTCCGATGGCTTGCATCGGTTTTGTATCCCTGACAATGGCGCGGAGATGCGTCAGGGATGATGAAAAATATTAAAAGCCGACGGCTAACCAATTGCAGCGAAAGCGGTAGCACTCAATCGAGGCTGGGCGCGGCTGCGTGACGGCACTTGCCGTCGGCTATATTTTACGGTGGGCGGCGATATTTTGCATAGTCGCCTGATTGGGCTTGCCGCCCACCGATTATGTCAAAAATAGGGGCGGGCATTTTGCTTGCCGTGCAGCGAAAACCGCCGCTTTTTATCACCCGTAGGCATTTCATTTGCCCGCCGCGTAAATCTCGCGACGGTCTGCAAACTTCCTGCCAAACCCACCAAGTCGCCTTTCAGCAAACCTTTCGCGGAATATGCCGCTCAGGTGGGTTTCGAGGGTTTTCCCTCGTTACGGGTGCGCCCGCCCCGTTTGGCCGCATTTTGCGGCCATATAGATGGGGCGGCTTTTGCTTTCCGTGTCCCTTGCCAATAAGGTAAGGAACGCCGCCCCGTGTGGCAAGGTGATTGGCTTTGCTCGTTTGCAACCGAATCACCCGCCTTTTTTTCTTTTTTTTTCGCGGCTCGTTTGCCGCGTTTTGTGAGACAAAGATGCAGGAAGTTTTTTTTCCTGTCAAGTCTTTTTCTCACTTTTTTTTGATTCTGTATTCATGTGGGGGATCGCGACTTTCCCCATTACCATTAATGAAGCCCTGCTTTAGACGACTCCATGAATACCCCGCCGAATTCGGTTGCGGGTGAACCAAAAATCAAACAGTCTTATCTGTTTGACCCCACAAAGATGAGGGCAAGCAATTCAAAAGTCAATAGGCAATCCACAAAAAAGTCATATTTTCTTTTTTGTTATGTGATTGCTTATAAAAGCAAAATCCACAAACAGCGGGCTTACTCGTTGTTTGTGGATTTTGCTTGGTTGACGTGAGGGCAGTTATTCGTCGTCTCTCACGTCAACAAATACCCGCCCCTCGAACTGGGCAAGCAGTTTGGCGGCTGGCTGCTTGCCGTCAAAACGGACGTTAACCGCCCGTTGTCCACGCTCCAAATGGAGCGTATCAAAATTTTCGCCCGCCGTTACGCGGACGATTTTGATTTTATGGCAGCCCAAAAAGTGAGCTGTCGCCGCCGCATAAAACGACGGCTGCCCGTTTGAAAGCGGGCTGTTAAAATAATTGCCCGCTACGGCGGGTTGAAGAAAATTAATGTTCATAAAAAATGCTGCCTTTGTTATAACAGCCCACAAAGTTATTTCCACGTTCATCACAAAAGCAAACATTTAACACATAGAAATAACTTTTATAAACAAAAAAGCCCACCACCTATTCAGGCAGCGGGCTTTTGGTGGCGACACGGGTTTAGTAGTCCCGTGTCGCCACCGCATAGGCAGCACCGAGCGCGTTGGCCACATTTGCGGCAACGAAAATGATGCCGCCTACGATGGCGGCGCACTGTGCAGCGGCGTAAAAGTCACCGCTGCACAGTGCGGCAATGAAAAAAAAGGCGACCGCAAACGCTGCGGCCACCAAAAATATTTTCGGGGCAGTGCCGCCGAAATCGGCGGTCTCAATATATTTTTTCATAATACTACAAAGACGCTTTTGTTATCGCCTTTGATGAAACAAAGATGAACACTTTTGAATTGATAATCAATAGGGTAGGCAAAAGTTTTTTAAAAAAAATATTGATTGGTTGGAAAGATTTATTTGCCTTTGTGTGAGTTGAACCCATATCTTTATGGTATGAAAAACGCAAACGAAAAAAAGGCAGGATTTGCGGCGCACATTGAACGCGCCAAACAAATCCGTTTGCGCTTGCCTTCGTTGTCATGGAACGAGGCGCAAAAGGCAGCCGCCGCGCTTGCGCGTTTTGAAACCTTGTCGGCGCAAGGCAAGGAATTCATCGTTAGCTACATTAAGGCTGACGGCAAAATTACGACCCGTGTGGGCCGTAATGTGGCCTTTGGCTACACGGCTAAGGGTATGCGCCAAACGCCCGCCCACCAAAAAAACTACTGGGATGTAACAGTAGGTGCGGTGCGCTCGTTTGTCATCGAACGGCTGATTGAGTGCCGCCGTTCGATATGGTCATAAAAAATATTTGTCGGCAGATCTTGACAAGTTGCGATAACTTGCCGACATTTGTATAAAAAAAGAGGGGAGAATGATTGGTTGCCCCCACCAGACGAAATGTTTGGTGGGGGCGTTTTTTGTTTATAATTCAACAACTTGTATCATATTAAAAAAATAAATTGATACAAAGATTGTTGAAACTTTAACTAAAAAGCACTTGCTTTGGACAAAAGAAGTGCTTATATTTGTATATCAAAAAGAGGGAGGGGGGGCAAGCCCACCCATATACC
>JACCDM011545858.1_pt1 | contig 24398 bp, 25 predicted proteins | sample 7445851 | NCBI WGS metagenome assembly JACCDM01 (sample SAMN15323438, study PRJNA562643) | freshwater metagenome | isolation source: river surface water | place: USA:Blue River Watershed | collected 2017-08-16
ATATTGGATAGGCAGAGCCAGATTATCAACACGGTTCCGTGATGAACGGTCATCATAAAGAATGAGAATCCAGTGAGTGCTGAAACTGCTGCAAGCAAGATTCGCTGATCTCTGAATTTAGAGATCCAATGTGGGAAGAACAGACCAACTGCAGATCCCAGTAATCCAGAGAAAGCAATGGCAACGCCAGCTTCTCGCAACTCAAATCCCTTTGTCAGCAGAATGGATGGAAGCCATGATGCGCTTCCATAGAATGTCATCGACTCAAGCCCAAAGAAGAGAACTAGCGCCCAGGCAACCGGGTTCTTCATCGCACTGCTACGCCAAAACGGTAGAGAGCTGGAGGAACTGATTGCGACAAAACTTCTTCTCTTTCTCCACCAGTAGATAGCGGTGATTGTTGCAAAGAGCGCCCATGGAGCCATCGAAAGTCGCCAAGAGAAATCCGAACTTTCCGCCAAGGGAACGCTAATCGCGGTGGCTACTGCAGCGCCAACGCCCATGAGAGTTACATATATTCCGGTAACTGCCCCAGATGACTCCGGTAGATGCAACTTCACCCAGACTGGAATTTCATAATTCATGACAGCAATGGAAATGCCGACAATTGCTGTGAAGATAAAGAGTCCTATTACTCCGGTAACGATTCGCAGCGCTAGTCCCGCTGCAAGGAAGGTCAGAGCGAGAGCGATAATGCGATCACTTGAAGCACGTCTACCGAGAGCGCCCATAAGGATGCTCGATGAGGCAAAGGCGATTATCGGAATAGCGAGTAAGAGGGACATCTGCTTGCTCGATAGCGAGTAGTACGAGGAGATGATCGGGACAAGTGGAGCCATCAAGACTAATCCGGCCCGCATATTTAAGGCAGCGAGAAAGATAGGAAACCCCGCGCGTACCTTTAATAACATGAAGCGAGAGTAATACACTCCCCCAATGACGGCACCCACCATCCTCTTCATTCAGAACTATGCGACCGACCCTCCTCACCTTGTCGGACGTTGGTTGATGGAACTTGGCTTCAATATTGAAATCATTCGCGCCTACGACGGTGACCCAATTCCCGCCCAGCTTTCACATGAAGTCAAAGGCGTTATTGCACTTGGTGGCGCAATGGGTGCAATTGACGATCACCTCCACCCATGGCTGGCAGATGAGCGAGCCTTACTCAAAAAGCTCGTCAACGAAAAGATGCCGGTGATTGGTATCTGCCTCGGCGCTCAATTGTTGGGAGCTGCTCTCGGTGGCAAAATCGATCGCCTTACTGAAAATGAAATTGGAATTTATGAGATTAATCAAGTGGCAGATGATTCGATTATCTCTCTCGGGAAATCCGCTATCACCACGCAATGGCATGAAGATTACGTCTCTGTTTTGCCAGAAGGAGCAACACTTCTTGCAAGTAGCGAGACATGCCCAACCCAGATTTATCGAGTGGGGGAATTGACCTACGGTCTTCAATGCCATCCTGAAGCCGATGCTTCAATCGTCTCCCTGTGGGAGAACAAGCCTGATAATGCTTTCCAGAACTTCGCAAAAAGTTCAACAACGACCACCATTGCTGAAACGGTAAAGGTGAGAGAGCCAGAACTTGAACAACTGTGGAAGCCGCTCATTCAAAAGTGGGGCCAAGCAGTTCTCGACCGCGCTATCGGTTAGGTCACACACTTAGGCGAAGATTCTCAAATGGTGAGAGAGCCACATCGTTTGTACTCGCGAGTTCACCGATGTATGCACTTAGGTTTATCCCATGAGCCAAGGCACCCTTCCAACCATCATCCAAGGTGGCATGGGTATCGCCGTTTCATCTGCTCAATTAGCGAGGGAAGTTTCCAAGGCAGGACACCTTGGTGTGATCTCCGGAACTGCAATTGATTCTGTTGTTTCACGACGTTTACAAGATGGAGATATTGATGGCTCCATTCGTCGCGCTATGTCGCACTTTCCTAACCAAGATGTTATTCAAGGCGTTATGGATCGCTACTTCATCGAAGGTGGACGCGATCAAAGTAAGCCATACATTGATGTTCCAAAGCTCACTTTAAAACCTGTGCAGCATGCTCTAGATCTCTTGATTGTCTCCTCTTTCGTTGAAGTCTGGCTCGCTAAGGAAGGACATGAAGGCTTGATTGGGATGAATCTGCTCGAGAAGATTCAAATGTGTATCCCATCGCAACTATTTGGCGCCATGCTCGCGGGCGTTGATTACATTCTTATTGGCGCTGGAATTCCTGCACAAATTCCTAATTTGCTCAATCAATTGGCACTTGGAAAGCCGGTTTCAATGACAGTTGATGTGGCTGAATCAACGATGAAGCACTTCATCTCTTTTGACCCTCACTGCATTGAAGGTCTCACATTCCCAATCAAGCGACCACAGTTTTTGGCGATCGTCTCATCACATGCGCTGGTTGCATATCTCAACAAAGATGAAATCACGAAGCCAGATGGATATGTCATCGAAGGACACGTTGCCGGTGGCCATAACGCTCCCCCTCGCAATCGGAAATCAAAAGATGAAGAAGGCAATCCGATTTACACCGAGCAAGATGATGCCGACCTGGTAAAGATTAAGAATTCAGGTTCACCATTCTGGCTGGCAGGCGGTTATGCCACTCCTGCAAAGGTGAAAGAGGCGATTGATGCTGGCGCCCAAGGCGTTCAAGTAGGTTCTCTCTTCGCCCTTGCCGACGAATCAGGATTTACCGCCGAACTCAAATCAGAGGTAATTGAAGCGCTTAAGAGCGGTGAACTGACCGTGAAGACAGATGGAAGCGCATCTCCAACAGGCTTTCCCTTTAAAGTCGCAGTCTTACCTGACTCTCTCTCTGATGATGATAAGTATGAAAAGCGTAATCGAATTTGCGATCTTGGATATCTACGCACACCGTTCGAACGTGAGAACGGCGGAGTCGGTTATCGCTGTCCAAGTGAGCCGCTGAAAACATATGAGTTTAAGAAGGGCAATGTTGAGGAGGCTCAACATTCACAATGTCTCTGCAATGCACTGATGTCGAATATTGGTCTCGGTCAGTTGCGTCCAGATGGTCGCCGTGAACTTCCCTTGATTACCTTAGGTTCAGATCTCTCTGGCCCTGACTATCTTGCGAAACGACATCCAGATGGCTGGAAAGCAGCCGATGTCATTAACTATCTACTTGGTAAATAATCAACACTTCAACGATTAGCTAAACGCGCGAATCGGAATAATTCTTCCGGTGTAAGACTTCAAATCGTCATCGGGCCCTGGTTGGCCTAAGAAGAAGAGATACGCAGATCGATTCGGGGTCTCATCAGACTCCGTTGAAGTCCAATAATGGGTATTTGGGAAAGATGATGGAAGAGTGCCACCTGCACAAGCCGTGGTAATTGTTCCTTGACCGGCAGATCCACGTATGTACTTGCACAACTCATTCATTTCGGACATGGATGGGAGGAACCAATCGCTTGCTCCACCGTAAGTAAGATCAAAGACAGTCTTACCAGATCCTGACGTGCAGTTGTTAGCCATAGCTTCGGTCGCGGAATACCCCAATCCAAAGGTATTTGCGCGAACCCAATTTCGATCCGTTGTATGGATATTGGAGACGTAATTGGTGGCGCCAAATCCGCCACACCAATACAGGGCAGGGAAATCTGTCGATGTACCCGTTGATTCTCCGGATTGCACCGCGATTCCATTGCCCCAGTTCACTGGTGCATACTCTAAGAATTTACAGTTACTTCCACATGGAGCGCCAGGTACATTGAAGGTCGATGACGATGCAAAGAAGATCTTTCCCCCACCTGGACCAGTGTCTCCGAGTGAACATGTTCCGCCATTAGTGCAGGTAAGAATCGTGTGATCGCCGCTTTCGATAGTGAAGGTCTTTACCAAAGAACTCTTCGCTACGGGTTGCGTAAATGTGATGGTGAAAGAGGATGAGGTTCCCGTCACGGTGTAACCACTACCCGGTCCCTTAACAAAGGTAGATCCATCAAAGTAAACGACACTTGCAATTTGATTGACTGCATGTGTTGCCATGGCAGTCCCGGTCTCTCCAAAGACCTTGATTGTGAGGTCGAGGCCAGCACATGATGAAGGAATGTTTGAAACAATCACGGACTTGAGATAGTGAGCCCCGGCATTCGATACATTTGTAAACTCAAGTTCGGGCTTAAGTGTGAGTACCGTATTTCCACTGCATGCCGCTAGGACCCTAACCCCTTGCCCAAATTCCGACTTTCCTGAGTTTCCTATGCTGATATTTGCAGCGAAGGTCTGACCAATGACTAAAGTCGCAACTCCGAAGGCTAAAGCGAGGAGCTTCTTGGTAAGAGGCGAACGAGGGCGCTGTTCATCCCCATCTGAGACAGGATCGTCCCAATAACGCTCGTCAAAACTCTCCACGCTGAAGACATTCCCTTCTTAGTCCAGACCTCCCGAATATTACAGGGTGGGCTTCCCTTTCTTAACTCCCTACAAAGAAGTGATGAGGGCCTGAAGTTCGCCGAGAGATTGCTCATCTGCCGGAGCGATATCCCAAGGTTTATGGAGCGCATCTCCGCTCCACCGTGGAATTACATGCATGTGTGCATGAAAGACCGTCTGCCACCCTGCTTCGCGGTTCATCTGCATAATTGTGGTTCCCTCAGATTGCAATTTTGTATGGAGTAAATCTGCAATCTTCTTCGCAACCGAAGCCATTGCGCCATAAGCATGGGCGCTGAGTTCGTGGATATCCGCGTGGTGATTCTTCGGAATCACAAGGGAGTGACCTTTGCTCGCTGGGAAGATATCGAGGAAAGCTATGTGATCGCTATCCTCATAAATCTTCTTTGAAGGAATCTCGCCGGCAACAATCCTGCAGAAAATACAATCACTCATGAGTCGATGTTAATCTCGCGATGCGTTGACGAGCAATAGTTTGGCTCGGAGACTCATCGCCTAGTACCGCCTGCAATATGGCGAGAAGTGGTTTCACAATTCTTAGCCAGATGCGAGATCTCGGCTTTAATCCCAATACGGTGAGAACGCGAGGATCCATAGTCGAGATTGCTGCATTACAGAGAGTCCTATAGAACGGCATCGCTGCTTTGGAAAATGGCGGATGAATGATGAAATGAACGATTCGCTCGGTTGGAGCGATTCGTCCTATCTCGTTCTCGAGAAAGTCATCTAGAGTGTTTTGAAGTTCTTGGTCGTTGCGAGGAGCGTCGGTGAGTCCTAGTGGTTCTGCGCTACGCGCCCACTCTCCTACATAGCCTTTCACTGAGCGATCCTGATCTCTTCCTAGTTCGCGATAGGCGGTGAGAAAAGAGTCAGTAAATGCACAGTGAACCCAGAGCAGGTGGCGCGACTGTGATGCTGCATAACTCTTGGTCTCACCGGATTGCGCGCCGTACTCGCCTTGAACATGAGAATGAAGAGCGTTAACCCTTCGAGCTTCTTTTGCTATCGCTTCGGTAGAACCAAAAGATGTGATGGTCAGCCATCGAGTTGTGCGCTCAAGCCTGCCCAAGGGATCGGTGTCATAGGCAGAATGTTGGGCAACGCCAGCAAGGGCAGCTGGATACGCCGCCTGCATTAAGAGCGCACGAACGCCTCCGACGAGCGTTGCAAGAGAGCCGTGCACCTTCCAGACATCGCTATCTTCGCCGTAGAAACCAATATCGTCACCGATTGCCATCTCATTTGCCCATTGCGGCAAACCTTTGGGGTCTCCCGAGACTGCTTTTCTAAATGCGGAGGCCGCTCTCTCTCCCCCGATTTTTTTTAATATCGCGCTCACTCTTGCGGTGTGTGGCTCTGAACGAAGATGAGAGAGTTTTCAAAGATGATTTCTTGGTCATAATCCAAGGTAGCTACGTGGTAGCTATTGACGAGTTCGATTCGCTGCTTGGAGATTGAGCCAACGCCTTTCATGATGATCTCTGTATTGGTAACCGGGAGCGTGTGATCGTCTTTGGAGTGAAAGAGCATGAGAGGTGCAGTTACGTCATGCAATCTCTTTCGGGTGTAGCTCAACATCTTCAGCAATTGATAAACGCCAACAGCTGGTAGGGAGTCATATCCGTGCTCAGTTATCCCTGGACGTTTAATGTCATCGCCTACTGAATCGCGCATCTTCTGAAAGCGAGAGATCGCCCATGCGAGCTGAGGCGGAATGAACTTCACATGAATCATTGGATTGACAAGAACAATGCCAGCTAGCTGGTGAGATCTCTTCGTCGCAATGTGAAGCGTTGTGCCTCCACCCATAGACAGTCCGAAGATGAAGACTTTCATCCCCTGGCTCAACATCCAATCTAGTTCTTCCTCCACCTTAGCTGCCCACTGCTGCCACTTCACAAGGTTGAGATCAGCAGGAGTTGTGCCATGTCCTGGAAGGAGAGGCACTGAGATGGAATAGCCTTTTTGAAGAAGGTACTCCCCCCAAGGTCGCATTGAGATAGGAGAACCCGTGAAACCATGAACGAGAATAATTCCTACTGAGGAATTCTCCCCTTTACCTATAGCTCGCCAATCTTGCATTGAACCTGCTGGGGCATCATGAACGCTCATGCGAGAAGAGTATTCCCACTGTCGTGATTTTTCATTGATATGTCACACCAATGACCTATCCTTCATTGTGTTATGAGCGAAGCATCCAATGAAAATACCTGGCAATCATCTATTCAAGAGATGGGCGAACAGCTCCACGATGCACGCTTCGTTGTTCTCGATCTTGAAACCAGTGGCGGAGCGCCGCATTTAGGTGCCGGCATCACTGAAATCGGTGCGGTGAAGATATCCGGCGGCGAAGTGTTGGGAACATTCTCAACGCTGATCAACCCTGGGCATCCGATCCCTTCATACATCACAGAGCTCACCGGAATTGATGATGGGCTGGTCGCCAATGCTCCTTCCATCAATGAAGTACTCCCTGACCTCTTTCACTTCTTTGAAGATGAGCAAACGATTTTTGTCGCCCAGAATGCCCCATTTGACCTTTCGTTTCTCAAGGCTGCCGCACGCCTACACGGACATTCTTGGCCTGCGATGCGCGTTCTCGATACCGCCATCATTGCTCGCAGAGCGCTCTCTCGAGATGAAGCGCCCAATTGCAAGCTAGGCACCCTCGCAGAGATCTTTGGTGCTGAGGTTGTTCCCAATCATCGCGCTTTAGATGATGCGCGAGCAACTGTCGATGTCTTACACGGTTTATTTGAAAGGCTCGCCGGCTTTGATATTTTTACCGTCGAAGAAGTTTTGAACTTTACCGCGCCGAAGAAATCTCGGTCGATAAAGCAGCCCACTTCTCAAGAAGGCTGATTGCAGCCCCTGAATCAATAGCATCAATAACTCTCGGCAGAGACTTCGCAATTCGCTCATGAAGTGAAAGGCTAAATTCACCATCAAAGGCAGCTAACGTCACTGCACTATTGAGTACGACGATGTCACGAGGAGCGCCGCGTTCTCCCTGCAAGATTCGCTTGGAAATCTCAGCATTTTCAGCACCATCGCCACCTACCACTGCAGATATAGGGGCGTTGTCGATTCCGAAATCTTTAGCATCGATGCGATCGCTAGAGATTTTGCCAGAGCCAATTGAAAGAACTGAGGTAGTTCCATCGAGGGTGATTTCATCCAAGCCATCATCGCCTCTAAAGACAAAACCATCGGCTCCCTTGGCTGTCATTACCTGTGCCATCACCAGATGGATTCGTTCATCGGCAACACCTAATGCAATTGATTGAGGCTTTGCTGGATTTGCCAGAGGCCCTAGGAAGTTAAAGACTGTAGGCACTCCTAAAGCTTTACGAGCAGGAGCTGCATTCTTCATAGCAGGATGGAAAACGGGAGCGAAGCAGAAACCAATTCCTAATTCGCGAACGGTCCGCTCAACGCCGGGTCCATCGAGATCGTAGGCAACGCCTAGTGCACCATAAAAATCTGAGGCGCCAGATTTTGATGAAACCGCACGGCTTCCATGTTTGACTACTCGAGCACCGGCAGCAGCAGCAACGATCGCTGCCGTCGATGAGATGTTGATCGTGTGTGCGCCATCTCCCCCAGTTCCCACCGTGTCAACGGCGCGATCTGAGATGGATATTGGCATCGCATTGCGATAGAGCTGCTCGACGAGGGCAGTGACCTCCTCCGCAGTCTCGCCCTTTTTATGGAAGGCCGAGAGAAATCTCTTCACCGATTCGATATCGGCGGTATCTTCAAGAATTGCCTGGAGAACTGATTGGACTTCATCTGCCTCTAGATCAAGGCCAGCATCGAGGCGCTCGATATATTCGCCCCAGAGTAGTGACATCGAGATTCGAACTACTGTGAGAGGGCAATTGCGTGGCGGGTGCGAACAAGCTCAGCCACAGTGTTTGCCAGCGTGAATGGATCCACCGGATGAGTCACACTCGCCTCAGCGCGAGACCATGCAGCGAGCCAAGCATCCTCTTTGCGAGCAACGAGTAAGAGAACTGGTGGGCAGTTGAAGACTTCATCTTTAAGCTGTCGAGCAACGCCCATGCCGCCCTCAGGGGCAGCCTCTCCGTCGAGGATAAAGACATCGACTGGATGAGCTGAATCAGGTTTGATGCCATCGACATAGAGTCGCAAGGCAGCGGCGGTGGCGAACTCACGAACCTCGTGATCGCCCATCTCTGGAGAGAGACGGTTGCCGAGGGTGCTCTTTACCGCCGCACGTACTGTTGAATCATCGGAGTAGAGGACGATGTTGATTTTGCGAGTCTGCGCCATGGCCAGATTGTAGCCATCAGAGGTGAGCCTTTTCACCTCAATTTGACCCACTTTAGGGTGGTTCTGGCCACCTTAAAGTAGGTTTTATGAGGGCAAATCGGGAATAATCACCTCCATGACCAGCACAGATGTCAGCACTCACCACAAGATCACTCGCCCTAACTTGGTCGCGGTTGGAACAATCGTGTGGCTCTCTAGTGAGCTCATGTTCTTCGCCGCTCTCTTCGCTATGTACTTCACAACTCGTGCGGTGCAGGGCCCAGAGATCTGGCTTGAGTCAACGGAAATTCTCAACATTCCATTTGCCGTTTTCAATACAACAATTCTCGTTCTCTCCTCTGTCACCTGTCAGTTCGGCGTATTCGCCGCAGAGCGATATCAAGCCCGTCGCACCGGTTCACTCCTCCAGGTTTCTACATGGGGTATGCGCGAATGGTTCGCTCTCACATTCTTGATGGGTGGCTTCTTCGTTTCAGGTCAGATTTATGAGTATGCGCATCTCGTCGCAGAAGGCATGACACTTTCATCAAATGCATATGGATCAATTTTCTACCTTGCGACCGGTTTCCACGGACTTCACGTCACCGGTGGTTTAATCGCATTCTTAATTGTTCTAGTTCGCGTTGCAAAGGCTCGTCGATTTACTCAAAGCCAAGCAACTACCGCCATCGTCGTCTCGTACTACTGGCACTTCGTCGACGTTGTTTGGATTGCACTCTTCTCAGCTATCTACTTAATCAAGTAAATAAATTAACTAAATAAATTAGGTCAAGGAAAGGAATACAGTGAAGCGTCTATCGCGCCTACGTCGCCATCGTGCGGCTGGACCAGTTCTCTTGGTCTTCGCTCTCTTCACAATCGGAACTACCTTCCAGGTGGCAAGCGCAGTGAGCACACCAGTTCAAACAACTGCTGATCGCTCTGCCGCCATCGAAGAAGGCCGCCAGCTATTCCTTAAGGGGTGCTCTTCTTGCCATGGCCTCAACGCTGAGGGCGGAGTTGTTGCTCCATCGCTTATCGGTGTTGGCGCTGCATCTGTAGATTTCCAGGTTGGCACAGGACGTATGCCGATGGCAGATATGAGCCAGCAGGCAATGCGAAAGACACCTGTCTACACACCTGCAGAAGTTGCTGCTCTCGCAGCATATGTCGCTTCCCTTGCACCAGGACCTGAAATTCCAGGTGAAGAACTCCTTAATTACGAACGTGATGGATCAGTTGCAGAAGGTGGAGAGTTATTCCGCACCAACTGCGCGATGTGCCACAACTTCGCAGGTCAAGGTGGAGCACTGACAAAGGGTAAGTACGCACCATCACTTATGGGCGTTGAGCCAAAGCATATTTATGAAGCGATGATTACCGGTCCTCAGGCGATGCCAGTCTTTAGCGATAAGACAATCACTCCTGAAGAGAAGGCATCAATCATTAAGTGGATCAAGGCAGCTGAAGCTGAACCACAGCTTGGCGGCGCAGCTCTTGGACGTGTTGGTCCAGTAACTGAAGGCCTTTTGGCATGGACTCTAGGAATCGGATTGCTCATTGGTGCTGCAGTCTGGTTAGCGATGAAGGCGAGATAAATTAATGTCTAACGAAATCGAAGCAATCAAAGATCCTGGACTTCCAGCACATGTTCACCGTCGTGCTGATGTTGATGAAAAGTATGAAAAGCGCGCCGAGATGCAGGTTGCGATTCTCTTCATGCTCTCAGCTCTTGGAACAGTTCTGCTAATCGTCAGCTACATCTTTATTCCAGATGACATCTTCGTCTTTATCCCAGTAATGGGTGAGCAGAATGTTCACCAACTCTTACTTGGACTTGGAATGGCAATCGCTCTCTTCTGTATTGGAGCTGGATTGATCCACTGGGCGAAGAACTTGATGCCTGATGAAGAGGTCATTGCATATCGTCATGAATTCCGATCCAACGATGAAGATCGTGCAGATTTCGTAAAGACTGTAAAGGCTGGAGCAGGAGCTGCAGGTCTTGGTCGTCGTCCTTTAATCAAGCGCACAATGGGATTAGCTCTCGGTCTCTCAGGTTTGACTCCGATCCTTCTCCTCCGTGATTTAGGTCCGCTTCCAAAAGATGAGCTAACAAAGACATCATGGAAGGCTGGCACGTATCTCGTCACCGATCCAGGTGATCGCCGCATCAAGGCATCTGATCTTGAAGTGGGTGCAGTAGCGCAGGTTCTGCCAGAGCTTGCTGAAGGAAAAGACCACCACTCCCTCAATGACATCGCTAAAGATGCACTGCTCTTGATTCGCCTTCGTCCAGAAGAGTTCAATCTCGATGCTGAGCGCCTCTCTTGGACACACGAGGGAATCATCGCCTTCTCAAAGATTTGCTCACATATGGGATGTGCGGTCGCGCTCTACGAGCAGACGACTAAGCACTTGCTCTGCCCATGCCACCAATCAACATTTGACGTTACTCGTGCAGCGAAGGTGATCTTCGGGCCAGCAGCTCGTCCATTGCCACAACTTGCGATTACCGTTGATGAAGAGGGATATCTCATCGCACAAGCACCATTTAATGAACCTGTTGGACCTAGCTTCTGGGAGCGCTCATCATGACAGCACGCGAAAGAATCGCCGGAAACGTTGCGGGATATGTAGATGACCGCACAGGGGCGGCGAAGTATCTTAAGAAGAGTCTGAGCAAGGTCTTCCCTGACCATTGGTCCTTCCTTCTCGGTGAAATCTGCCTTTACTCATTCATCATTCTCCTTGCATCAGGAACATTCCTCACCTTCTGGTTCGACCCTTCTATGAGAGAAGTTGTCTATGACGGTGCATATGTGCCGCTCCAGGGTGTTGAGATGTCTGCAGCATATGCATCTGCACTTGATATCTCATTTGAGGTTCGTGGCGGATTGCTCATGCGCCAGATTCATCACTGGGCTGCTTTGATCTTTATGGTGGGCATCGTTGTTCACCTTCTTCGTGTTTATTTCACAGGTGCATTCCGTAAGCCACGTGAGTTCAACTGGGTTATCGGTATTGGACTTCTTACCCTTGGAATCGTAGAAGGCTTCCTCGGCTACTCGCTTCCTGATGATCTTCTTTCAGGAACAGGTATCCGCATCGCCGAAGCGATCATTCAGGCTCTGCCTGTGGTGGGTTCTTACCTCTCATACTTCGCCTTTGGTGGCGCATTCCCTGGAGTGGCATTTATTCCACGTATCTATACCGTGCACGTTCTTCTACTACCTGGCATCTTCCTAGCACTGATCACAGTTCACTTGATGCTCGTCTGGTACCAGAAGCACACACAGTTCCCTGGCCCAGGTCGCACCGAGAAGAATGTTGTCGGCTATCCATTGATGCCGGTTTATATGGCTAAAGCTGGTGGATTCTTCTTCATCGTCTTTGGTGTGACTGCATTCCTTGGCGCAGTCGCCTCCATCAACCCGATCTGGCTCTATGGTCCTTACACACCTGGCCAGGTCTCTGCTGGATCACAGCCTGACTGGTATATGGGTTGGCTCGACGGTCTTGTCCGTATGGCTCCACCACTAGAGAGCTACATCTTTGGATACACGATCTCATGGAACATTTTGATTCCTGGCCTTATCTTGCCGGGCATCATGTTCACTCTCCTTGCCCTCTATCCATTCATCGAGAGCTGGGTAACTGGAGATAAGCGTGAACACCATCTCTTGGATCGTCCACGTAATGCTCCAAACCGCACAGCGATCGGTGCGATGGCACTTACCTTCACCTTAGTTGCATTGATTAACGGTGGAAATGACATTATCGCTACCACCTTTGATCTGACGATTAATCAGATGATGTGGTTCTCGCGTATTGGAATCATCGTTCTTCCTCCAATTGCATTCGTGGTTACCAAGCGAATCTGCCTCTCGCTCCAGCGCGCAGATCGTGAGCTCGTACTCCACGGTCGTGAGACAGGCCGTTTGGTTCGACTACCGCATGGTGAATTCGTTGAAGTTCATGAACCAATCTCACCTGAGAAGGCATGGACTCTCACATCGCACGAACAGCTTGCACCGCTAGAACTCCCAGAGTTTGATCAAGCAGGTGTGCGCCGCCCAGCTGCGATTAAGAATAAGATTCGCAATCGCCTCTCACGTGCTCATGCTGTTGCAGTTCCTAAGGCGACAGAGAGCGATCGTAAAGAGCTAGAGGGTCACCACTAACTCCAAAAGCTAGCGCTTTTGAACTAAAGCGACCCCCAGTGCAGTCATCGCAATACCGATGATCGCCTGGGGGTTTAGCTTTTCACCAAAGAGAATCAACGCTTGAATCGCGGTCATCGGTGGCACGAGATAGAGAAGGCTAGAAACTCGGGCGGCGCTCCCCCGAGTGAGCATCCAGAGCAGCATCAGCACAGCAATCAATGAAGTGACGATGATAGCCCATGCCATCGCCAGTGTTGATTGAAGATTCCAATCCAAATGAGTCTTGCCTGATACCAATGAATACGCACCTAGCGCCGCTCCTGCAACTAAAAATTGGAAGGTTGTCCCAGCCAAGAGTGGAATGGCTCGACCAGACTTTCTCTGTGTCAACGTTGCCGTTGTTGATCCCGCAAGGGCAAAGATCAAGAGCAGTAGTGCAAGGAAGGTCATCTCCCCTGTTCGTGCAAATGCTGGCCTGAGCACCATAACCACGCCCAGTAAACCGAGGATTAATCCAACTGCCTGCTTTCGTGCTAGTGGCTCACCCAGTAAACGAATTGCAACAACAGAGACCACCACCGGTTGAAGAGAGGTAATCACTGATGCAATTCCAGCAGGAGAGCCTTGGGCAATCGCCTCCCACACTCCCCCTAGATAGAAGGCGTGTAGTGCGATACCAATGGCGGCAGAGATAATCAATTCGTTTCGCGTTAAGCGAAGCGATTGGCCAAGCGCCTTTGTGATGAGCGCCAAGATGGCAGCGGCAAGGAGTAGTCGAACTGCAAGAAAGAAGATGACATCGGAGTTTTGAAAGGCATACTTTGCAACGACAAAGCCAGAGCTCCAGATAACGACGAAGATCCCAGGCGCATAGCGCTCCAGCATCTTCAACGGTGAGAAACTAACTACTTAGTGCTGTGACTCAGGAAGAGGCTTCTCATACTCTGTCACAAAACCGATAATGCTGATGATGAGAGCACCGAGAGCAATCAGAGTGAGCCACCAACCGATGATGAGTCCAAGCGCCATCACTGTTGCGCTGACTGCAACCGGAAGCGGCCACCATGAGTGCGGGCTATAGAAGCCGAGTTCACCTGCATCATCGGCAATCTCGCCATCGAGATCATCGGAAGGAATATCAAAGCCGATTCGCTTCTGTGTAAACCAGACGTAGAAACCGACCATTCCAGCAAGGGCAGCGGCCAAAATCATGCCGGTGATTCCAACCTCTTCACCACCGATTGCCCAATAGATGACGGCCATGATGACATAGAAGACAGAGAGCCCTGAGAAGAGTTTCCAATTAGCTTTCATGGGTTAGTGACCTTCTGTCTTGATGTGTGGATGGTGGAGATCAAATGCTGGACGCTCAGAACGAATACGTGGCATCGATGTGAAGTTATGGCGTGGCGGTGGGCAGCTTGTCGCCCACTCGAGTGAAGATCCATAACCCCAAGGGTCATCACAGTTCACCAGCGGCGCCTTACGAGTAATCCAAACGTTGATAAAGAATGGAATCATTGAGAGGGCCAAGAGCGCAGAGCCAGCTGTTGAAATCATATTCATTCCGGTGAAGCCATCACTTGCAAGGTAATCCGCATAGCGACGTGGGAAGCCCTTAATTCCTAGCCAGTGCTGGATTAAGAATGTGAGGTGGAAACCGAAGAAGAGCGTCCAGAAGTGAACCTTACCGAGTCTCTCATTGAGCATGCGTCCGGTGAACTTAGGCCACCAGAAGTAGAAACCAGCGAACATCGCAAACACCACTGTTCCGAAGAGCACATAGTGGAAGTGAGCGACAACAAAGTAAGAGGCAGAGACAGCGAAATCTAGCGGTGGTGAAGCCAGGATGATTCCGGTGATTCCACCGAAGAGGAATGTCACGAGGAAGCCCATCACCCAGAGCATTGGGGTCTCAAATGAGACGTGACCACGCCACATCGTTCCGATCCAGTTAAAGAACTTCACACCGGTTGGAACACCGATGAGGAAGGTCATAAAGGAGAAGAACGGTAGAAGAACTTGACCGCTGGCAAACATATGGTGCGCCCAGACTGCGACAGAGAGCGCTGCAATTGCAATCGTTGCCGCAATCAAACCCTTGTAACCAAAGATTGGCTTACGGCTAAAGACAGGAAGAATCTCAGTTGCGATACCGAAGAACGGTAGCGCCAAGATATAGACCTCAGGGTGTCCGAAGAACCAGAACAAGTGTTGCCAGAGCATCGCTCCACCATTTGCCGGATCAAAGATATGGCTTCCAAAGAGGCGATCTGATTCAAGTGCTAGAAGCGCCGCCGCTAAAGGTGGAAAGGCAAGCAAGATAAGAATTGAAGTAAGAAGAGTGTTCCAGCTAAAGATCGACATACGGAACATCGTCATACCTGGAGCGCGCATCGTGAAGATTGTCGTAATGAAGTTAACGCCACCGAGAATTGTTCCAAGTCCTGAAACAGTCAAACCGATAACCCAGAGGTCTCCACCAATACCTGGTGAATACGTTGAGTTAGCAAGCGGAGCGTATGCAGTCCAACCAAATGATGCCGCTCCTCCAGGAGATAAGAAACCACCGACAGTCATCAATGAACCGAAGAAGTAGAGCCAGAACGAAAGCATATTAAGACGTGGGAAAGCCACATCTGCTGCGCCAATTTGCAGCGGCATAATCACATTGGCAAAGCCAACAAAGAGTGATGTTGAGAAGAGGAGCAACATGATCGTTCCATGCATCGTGAAAATCTGGTTGTACTGCTCATTGCTCAAGAACTGCATTCCTGGGCGAGCAAGCTCTGCGCGGAGGAAGAGTGCGAGCAAGCCACCAACGAGGAACCATGCAAACGATGTTGCGAGGTAGAGGTACCCAATGCGCTTATGGTCGGTTGAGGTAATTGTCTTTACAAACTGTGTTCCCCATGAGTCACGGCGCTCAACGCCCTGGCGAGGAGTTGCAACCGTTGGACGTTCTGCGAATGTAGTCATTATGCGCCCACCTTCAATGTCTCAAGATATTTCTGGTACTGCTCTGGGGTAACGACCTTCACCTTGAAGATCATCTGTGTGTGATTGCGTCCGCAGAGGATGTTGCATCGACCCGGATATGTTCCGAGTTTGTTCGCTGTGAACTGGAGGTGGTTGGTTACACCCGGAAGATTCTGCATTTGAATCATGAATGCTGGGATCCAGAAACCATGAACGACGTCATTTGCTGTGATGGTGAAACGAACGCTCTCACCCTGTGGCAGATACAAAGTTGGAGGATTCTCTGGTGTGCCAGTTACAACCGCATCTTTGCCGGCCTCTGGATATCCAAATTGCCATGACCACTGAATTCCTTCAACAGAAATCTCATGCTGAGCTGGAGTCGCTGGGTTAACAATCTTCTCTTGCTTGACTGCTGTGAAGTAGAAGAGAACTGCAACGATGATAAATGGAATTACGGTGTAGAGAACTTCAACCGGAACGTTGTACTGAGTCTGCTTTGGAAATTCGCTCTTCTTCTCATCATCACGGCGATGGAAGATTGCTGGCCAGATGATCAAAATCAAAGTGATCACACCGACAACAGCAGCTGTAATCCACGCTCCTTGCCACAATGAGAGCGAGATATCGTTGACGCTTGTGGTGTTCTTTGGGAAACCCATGCCGGAGATATCGTTTGACTTGAGTGAGCAACCACTGAGGAAGAGGGAGCTGGCAATAGCTCCGAACAATGCTGTCAGGGTGCGCTTCTTAGGTGCAGACATAGGCCTAAGGATAGTGGCGGATACGCTCAGGAGTAGCCGCAAAGGGTAATCTTCCTCGGGTGGCTCACCTCACAGATATCTTCACCTTTGAAACCCCACTCTCGCCCCGAGTCCGAGAGGCGATTGCGACTGCCTTAGATCAAGGGTGGGCAGAGCCAAAGAAGCTTTCCCAGGCCAGCCATAGGGCGCTAGAGCTGCGCACAGGAGCCGTCGATGAGATTGCAGCCCATCTCCAAATCTCCCCCGCAAAGATTGAAGTAACCGGCGAACCCCATCTCCTTCATTTTCTCGCGATAAACGGTTCACTCAATCAAGAGAGCCACCTCTACACCTCTGCAGTTGATGTGGGAAAGATCAGAGCGGTAGCCAGAGCCCATCGCGGTCCTTCATCGGAGGTGTCGGTGGCGAGAAATGGATTGATCTCTGCCCCCGTCGCAATAGCCACAGGCGATGTAGTAAGTCTGCAAGCCGAAAACGGTGAGACCGGAATCTGCCAAGATCTCGATGCGTGGCGTGATTTATCGGCCACAGTAGTTCTTGATGGAACTCGCACAATTCCGAGCCCTGGTTTGATTGATGGATTCTCAATTGCCACCTTTGATGCCCAATCATGGAATGGGCCTGCTGGCATTGGCTTCCTTGCGATCAACGACAGTGAAGGTTTCCGTTACCCGCTTCCACATATCGCACCAATTCGAACACCTGGCTCCTACTCACTTCCACTTCTAGTGGGTGCCGCAATCGCCCTTGAAGAATTTAAATCTCAGAAATCTGAGATCTATCAACTGCGCAATGCTTTGGCCTCTCGCTTGAGCCAACTCAATGGCCTCACTGTTATCGGTGAAGTCAATCAGCAATCGCGTTATCTCTCGGTGATTGTGGATCAACTCTCTGGCGAGGAAGTTCTACGTTCACTCTTGCAAAAAGGAGTCACGACAGATTCAGGTTCTGCCTGCTCCCCCGAAGATTTAGCACCAAGTCACGTCATTGGCGCGATGGGATACCCAACAACCGGACACCTCAGATTCACTGTGCATCCTGGAATGAATGAATCAGGGGTAGCAAATCTGGTTGAGAAAATTTCCCAGGTTTTAACAGAATTACGCACCTAAATGGCGTGAAATCTCTGCCGCTGCGTCATCGCCATATGCTTGTGCGAAGCGGGAGATAAATTCCTCGGGAGTAAATCGATACTCCTGTGTTCCCATCGTTTCAATTACATAGGTTGCAATCATTGAACCTAACTGAGCGCATCGCTCATGGCCCAGCCCCCAGGCAAGGCCTGCAACAAAGCCAGAGCGGAAGGAATCTCCCACTCCAGTTGGATCCACCTTCGCTTTCTCTTGAGCGCAACTGACCTTAATGATTTCCTGACCGAAACTCTCTACGCGTGCACCTGCTGAGCCTTGGGTGATGATGCGATATTTAACTTTCTGCAAAATCTCTTGGTCGCTCCACCCTGTCTTTTGAATAGCTAACGCAAGTTCATATTCGTTCATAAAGAGGTATGTCGCTCCCTCGATCAATTTCTTAATCTCATCGCCAGACATTCTCGCCATTTGCTGTGATGGATCTGCAGCCACTGGAATGTTGTTCTCTAACGCGACTTCTGTATGGCGAAGCATCGCCTCAGGATCGTCAGGTGAAATCACAATCAGATCAAGGCGGCCGGCCTTATCCATAATCGGCTTCAACTCAATATTTCTCGCCTCTGACATTGCGCCAGGAAAGAATGATGCAATCTGATTGAGCTCGGTATCAGTAGTGACCGTGAAGTGCGCTGTGTAGTGAGTCTTTGAGACAAGTACATGCGAGGTATCAACCCCATGGCGAGATAACCACGCCTCGTAATCAGTCCAATCTTTTCCGACCGCTGCAATCAGAATTGGTTTCAAGCCGAGATTGGCCATACCGAATGCAATATTTGCCGCACATCCCCCGCGACGAACTTCAAGACCATCGACCAAGAAAGATAGGGAGACCTTTTCAAGTGAACCTGCAACAAGTGAGTCGGTGAACTTTCCAGGGAAAGTCATTAAATGATCGAGACCAACTGAACCTGCTACACCAATTCTCATGGGTGGATTTAACTACAGGAATGAGGGTAAATGCCCCATCACAATGAGAGTTGAGTTAAATAGTTGAAATTAATTGAATGAGTCGCCGCAGGCACAAGAACCTTGTGCATTTGGATTATCAATCGTGAAGCCCTGCTTCTCAATGGTGTCAACGAAGTCCACTGATGCGCCCATGAGATATGGGTCAGACATCTTGTCCACGACGACTTTCACTGAGCCAAATTCACGAGTGATATCACCCTCTTGATTGCGGTCATCAAAGTAAAGCTGGTAACGAAGACCTGAGCAACCGCCAGGCTGAACTGCGACGCGGAGATAGAGATCGTCACGACCTTCCTGCGCGAGCAGAGATGCAACCTTTGCAGCTGCCGTCTCTGTAAGGACGATTCCTGTTGTGAGGTCTACTGATTGGCTTGTCTCTGTTGTCATGTGCGCAAGGATACTCATGCCAGGTTGCCGTTGCGAGTCGAAAGCGGCGAGAATACGGGCATGTCCTCCTCTCGCCTCGCCGATCTGCTCCTCCTTGGAAGTGGCTCTGACCTATCCTCTGAGCGCGGTGTCTCCTGTACTGGAGAGTTGCCCGAGGCAAGTGACCCGACTCTCGTCGCCCGCGCCACCGCTGCAAAGGCAGCTCTCGGTTCACGGGTGTTAATTCTTGGCCATCATTACCAACGCGATGAAGTAATCCAGTTTGCTGACATTACCGGTGACTCCTTCAAGTTGGCACAGGCTGCAGCCGCTCAGAGTTCTGCGGAATACATCGTCTTCTGCGGTGTGCACTTTATGGCTGAGAGCGCAGATATTCTCACCAGCGATTCGCAGAAAGTCATCCTCCCTGATTTAGCAGCTGGATGCTCTATGGCAGATATGGCAACGGCATCTCAAGTAGATCAATGCTGGAGCGATCTTGCGACATTAGGACTGACAGAGAAGACCATTCCCGTCACCTATATGAACTCTTCTGCTGCAATCAAAAGCTTTACTGGAAAAAATGGTGGAACTATCTGTACCTCATCTAATGCCGAGAAGACTCTTCGCTGGGCCTTTGCTAAGGGCGAGAAAGTTCTCTTCCTCCCAGATCAACATCTTGGGCGCAATACCGCAGTCACCGAACTCGGCATTTCACTCGATGAGTGTGTGGTCTGGAATCCATGGAAGCCGATGGGTGGGCTTACGGAATCTGAGATTAGATCTGCAAAGATGATCCTCTGGCGCGGACACTGTTCTGTGCATGGCAGATTTAATCGCCAATCAATCGATGATTTCCGCAATCGAATTCCGGAAATTCAAATCATTGTTCATCCAGAATGCCAACATGAAGTGGTCACAGCCGCCGACGTAGTTGGCAGCACCGAGAAAATAATTCAGACGGTCACGAACTCAGCCCCTGGAACGCAATGGGCGGTCGGAACAGAACTCAATCTAGTGGGCCGACTCGCGGCGATGAATCCTGATAAGAAGGTCTACTTCCTCGATCGCACAGTCTGTTACTGCTCCACAATGAACCGTATTGACCTGCCACATCTTGTCTGGGCCCTTGAATCGCTAGTCAATGGACAGGTCGTCAATCAGATTAAGGTAGATCCAGAGACCGCGCGCTATTCAAAAGTGGCTCTAGAACAAATGCTCGCTCTATAGTTACCGCCATGACTGAATCAAAGAAGGGGCGCCCAACGCCCAAGCGACGTGAGGCAACTCAGAAGCATCTCTCTCTTGCTCCGATTAAGACTAAGGAAGAGAAGAAGAAAGCCCGTGAGTTGGCTAAGACTGCTCGCATGGCAGCACGCGCGGCATATATGCGTGGTGATGAGAACGCTCTTCCTGCTCGCGATCGCGGACCTGCTCGCCGCTTTGTTCGTGATTACGTTGATTCGCGACGTTCCATTGGAGAGTACTTCCTCCCCATCATCTTTATCGTATTGATTCTCACGATGATTCCAACAGGCTCATCGACAAATGCAGAGGGTCTACCGAAAGTTCCAATGACTCAGGTGATCTCTATTGCGATCATGTACTCAGTTCTCTTGATCTCTGTCCTTGATGGTCTGCGCTTAAGTCGCAAGATCAAGAAGGCGGTCGAAGCAAAGTTTCCAGGAACGCCATTACGTGGCCTCGGAATGTATGGCTGGCTTCGTTCGACTCAGATGAGAAGAATGCGTGCACCAAAGCCTCAAGTCAAAGCTGGCGAGAAGATCAACTAAGCCCGAGGATTTGGGCTTTCATTCTTCTTTGGATCTCGCTCTGGCAATTCACCGAGAGCTAGATCGATTGCCTTTAATTGCTCTGCACTGAGTTTTACTCCAGATGCTTTGGCATTTTCTTTCACTTGGGATGGCTTAGTTGCTCCCATAATTGCGCTGGAAACATTGCTATTAGCCAAGACCCAAGCGATGGAGAGTTGTCCGATAGTTAATCCCGCTTCTTCCGCAATGGGCTTGAGGCGCTGAACTGCGTGGAGAACATCATCGTGCATCCAGCGAGAGATGAAGCTAGCACCGCTCTTCTTATCGGTTGCGCGTGAACCGGCAGGTGGTTTCTTACCTGGTAGATATTTTCCGGTGAGAACGCCTTGCGCCATGGGAGACCAAACAATTTGGCCGATGCCTTCTTTGATGGAGAGCGGAACTACCTCTGCCTCAATAACGCGCCAGAGCGCGGAATACTGTGGCTGGCTAGAGACGAAACGGTGGTACCCGCGTGCATCTTGAATTTTCAGCGCATCTTTTATCTGTTGCGCATTCCACTCAGAGAATCCGATGTAGCTGACCTTGCCTTGGCGAATTAAGTCATCGAATGCTGAGAGCGTCTCTTCCAGCGGGGTCTCGAAATCAAATCGATGTGCCTGATAGAGATCAATATGGTCAGTATTGAGTCGCTTCAACGAGGCGTGACATGACTCCATTATGTGTTTGCGAGAGAGTCCGCGGTCGTTCTTACCTGTGCCAGTAGGCCAATACACCTTGGTGAAGAGTTCATATGATTCACGGCGAACACCTTTGAGAGCTTTACCTAAAACGCTCTCGGCCTTCGTTCCAGCATAGACATCTGCGGTATCAAAGGTGGTAATCCCGACATCGAGCGCGGCCTTCACGCACTTGATGGCTGACTCTGCTTCAACCTGCGAACCGTGGGTGATCCAGTTTCCATAGGAAATCTCTGAAACGTACATTCCGGTGGAGCCTAAGCGACGATATTCCATGTCCTCATCGTATGGGGCGGGTTGGTGGTTGCCAATGGGCGGCGGCTATGGTTTATTGCGCACACAACTTAATATCAAGGTTTAACATCAAGAAATTCTTAATGAGATGCATTAGGGGAAGTTCGGTGAAATTCCGACGCTGACCCGCAACCGTAAGAGCGCCTCCGCGCTTAAGTCGGATTACCTAATTCATCTTTTAGACAAACACCCGCCGAGGTTTGCGGGGTGTAGTCGTACGGGTCATATCGACCCTTGCTAGCTACCCCTGTGAGACTCTTTAACACTGGAGCTCCAGATATGAAGAAATCAACACTCATTGCAGCGGTGCTCACCGCTCTCTTTGCTCAATCATTTATCGGCCCTGCCAACGCAGAATCAAAAGGTTGGCGCTATTGGGGTTACTACCAAGCTGCTGCCAAGAGCACTGCATGGAAAGCTGCCATGACCGGACCGACAGTCGATATCGCCGACGGTGCGGTTGAGGGATGGATCTTCACCTTCAGCGCCGACGATGTTCCTTCGACTCCCCCTTCAGTAAAGCCAAACTTCAATCAGATCTGCGGTTCAACTAAGGCAGAGTCAGGTAAGAAGCGCATTGGCTTAGTGATTGATTTTGGTGGCAGAACATATGCCCCAAAGGGTGAGAAGATTCAAAAGAAGATCGTTCGTTGTGTAGTGACAGCAAAGGATTCTCAAGGAATCGATGTCCTTGGTGAAGTACTCGATGTTCGCCAGGATAACTCTGGTCTTATCTGCGGATTAAATGGTTATCCGGCAAAGGAATGTGGCGTAGAAATTACTACCCCAAAATCACTTCTACGTAAGAAGTAGTCCCAGTACATGTCAAAGCCGTTCCACCCTCTTACCTTCTGGGCAATCTTTACTGCGCTAGCTACCGCTGTTGTTGTATCCGGTAGCACTCTCAGCGCGGTAATAGCCTTGGGTGGAGCGGCCTTGATTGTTTACCGCTATAGAGGCGATGGGCCATGGAGAAACAGTTTCAAGTGGTCGCTCGTAGCAGGGCTCTACCTACTTGTTATCAGGGCTATCGCTGGCATTGTGATTGGAGTGCCTCGCGTTGGTGACACTCTCTTCACTCTGCCACGACTCCAGCTTCCGTCCTGGATGCCGGGAATTCGAATTGGTGGCCCTGTAACGTGGGAGCGGCTCTCATTCTCCCTGCAAGAGGGTCTCTTGATTGCAACTGTGATCGCGCTCTTTGGTGCAGCGAATTCCGTGACCAGCCCTCGCAAGTTACTTCGCATCATGCCCTCTCGTATCTATCAACTTGCAGTCACTCTCACGATTGCCACCTCGGTCTTCCCACAATTGATTTCGAGTATTACTCGTATTCGTCAGGCACAGTACTTACGCAGTGGCAGGCGGCCGAGAATTTCTCAAGTGGCAATACCGCTATTAGAGGAAAGCTTAGGCAGGGCAGTAGATCTCGCGGAGTCAATGGAGTCGAAGGGTTTTGGTACCTCTAAGGTTCACAGTAGGTATCGCCCAATCACGTATTCATACCGAGATCTTCTCTATATCATTTCTGGTTTCGCATTTGCGGGAGCGATGGTTGTTCTATGATTAAGTTTTCGCGAGTCTCACTCATTTATCCTCATTCAACGACCACTGTGATTGAAGATCTATCCTTTGAAATCAGTGAAGGCGAGATGGTTCTTGTCATGGGCCACACTGGATCTGGCAAGTCTTCCCTCCTCCGATTGGTCAATGGTTTGGTGCCGCACCACACAGGAGGAATTCTCGCTGGTGAAATCATCGTTGATGGACGTTCGACCAGAACCTCAAAGCCAGGCGAACTAGCTGGAATCGTGGGAATTGTCGGCCAGAATCCGATCGCCACATTTGTTACTGACACTGTCGAAGAAGAGCTTGCCTTTGGTTTAGAGGCGCTCAACTTCCCACACGATGTGATGCGCAAGCGAGTTGAAGAGGCGCTCGATCAAGTTGGCCTTGCTTCACTTCGAAACCGCAACATTTCAACTCTCAGCGGTGGAGAACAACAACGAGTTGCAATCGCAGCAGCGTTGGTAATGCATCCCAAAGTTCTCGTGCTTGATGAGCCAACAAGCGCTCTCGATCCAGTTGCCTCTGAAGAGATTCTTGCGATACTCCACCGTCTGGTTCATGATCTCAGCGTTACTGTAATCCTTGCCGAGCACCGCCTGGAGAGAGTGATTGGTTATGTTGATCGAATCCTTCTGATCGAAGGAGATGGAAGTTCTGCGATTGGAACACCATCTGAAATTCTAGGAAAGAGCGATCTAGTTCCACCCATTGTCCGTCTGACGCGCGCACTCCACCTCGATGAAGTGGGCACCAGCACTCGTGAGGTGCGGAGAATTACCGAAGAGCTTCGAAATGAATTGCCTGACTCAGTCCGTCCGGAACACACCGTTGGCACAGTACGTGTCTGTGCGCAAGAGATCTCAGTTCACTATGGCGCACAAGAGGCTCTCAAAGAAGTTTCTCTGGAACTTCGAGCGG
>JACCDM010623789.1_pt1 | contig 24370 bp, 21 predicted proteins | sample 7445851 | NCBI WGS metagenome assembly JACCDM01 (sample SAMN15323438, study PRJNA562643) | freshwater metagenome | isolation source: river surface water | place: USA:Blue River Watershed | collected 2017-08-16
CTTAGGTAGACCCGCGCGCTCCATGATGTCTGCAATGGCGAGCGCAGTAAGAGGGGTCTCTCCCGCTGGCTTCAAAATCATTGTGCAACCAGCGGCAACTGCTGGACCGATTTTGCGTGTGGCCATTCCCGCAGGGAAGTTCCATGGAGTAATAAGGAGTGAGACTCCAATAGGTTGGTGTGTTACCAAGATGCGCTTGTCACCGGAAGGTGCCATGCGGAAATCTCCAGATGTGCGCACAGCCTCTTCGGAAAACCAACGGAAAAATTCTGCAGCATAGAGAACTTCACCCTTTGCATCGGGTAGTGCTTTGCCGTTTTCGCGTGAGATCAGCTCGGCCAATTGATCAGCTTCGGCAATCATGATTTCAAAAGCCTTACGAAGGATCTCGCCCTTAACGCGAGGGGCGACCTTGGCCCAGCTCGCAGAGGCGGCATCGGCTGCTGCTACAGCGGCGAGGTTTTGCTCATCGCTGGAGGTCGATACTTCGGCGATAACTGAGCCATCGCTTGGGTCGATTACAGGCGATTTGCCGCTTCCATCTACCCATTGGCCATCGATATATAACTGAGTGCGCATAAGATGAGCCTACTAAATCGCGATAAAAACCGGTACCTAAGGTGCCTATTGAGGGAGTCACTGTGGCGAAGTCATGGACAGATGGAGCACCAACACCGGTTGCTCTCCAAGAACATGCACACCTGAAAGATCCGCTGCGCTACAAGATTAAGCGCGCATTCCTCGGTGCTCCTCATAACCGCCACTCACTAAGCCATCAGCGTCTGGATAAGAGGTATGCCCTCGGAATCCTCTCCTCTGACTGCATCTCATCATCTGCATATGGCACCGAGCAGATTTTGATTGCATTGCTTCCTGCCTTTGGTCTGGCAGCATTCGGAATCCTGATGCCAATGACAGCAGTTGTTGTTGGAATCCTTATTTTGCTCACACTTTCATATCGCAATGTCATTGATGTCTACACAAAGACTGGTGGCGCATACATTGTTGCCAGAGATAACTTCGGGCCTGTTGTTGCTCAAGTTGCCGCTGTTGCCCTCATGCTTGATTACATCGTGACTCTTGCGGTGCAATCTGCTGCAGGAGTAGCTGCGATCATCTCAACATTTCCTTCTCTTGAACATCTTAAGATGGAGATGATCTTTGCAGTCATTGTCTTTCTTACCTTTGGAAATCTACGTGGCGTTAAGGAGGCAGGAAAGGCATTTGCTGCACCTACCTACTTCTTCGTGGGCTGCATGGCAATCGTCTTTGGAATGGGAACATGGCGCCTGATTAACGGCACACTCCCAAAGCTTGATCCATATGTTGACGGTGCTATTCAGATTGGCGAGAACCAAGCGCTGATGTCTGCTGCTGCAGTCTTTATCTTGCTGAGAGCTTTTGCAAATGGCGGATCGTCACTGACAGGCCTTGAAGCGATCTCTGATGGTGTTGCGCTCTTCAAGGCGCCAGAGCACACCAATGCAAAGCGCACGATGGTAATCATGTCGACGCTCCTTGGATCATTGGTTCTGGGAGTCTCTTGGTTTGCAAGCCACGTCCATGCTGTTCCTTACGAAGATGAGTCTCCAACAGTTATTTCACAGGTAGCAAAGGCTGCGCTGGGCACCGGCAGCTTTGCAACAGTGATGTTTATTCTTGTGCAGGCTGCAACAATGTTGATTCTCTTTGCAGGTGCAAATACCACTTATAGCGCATTCCCACTCCTTGTTAACTTTGTTGCATCAGATGGATATCTACCTCGTTGGCTTACAAAGCGCGGACACCGCCTAGCTTTCTCTAACGGAATTCTTCTCCTTGCAGGTGGTGGAACACTCCTTGTTGTTCTCACAGGCGGATCGGTAGAACATCTCGTTGCCTTCTATGCCTTAGGTGTATTTACAGGATTTACATTAGCTGGTGCGGGAATGACAAAACATGCACTACGTACACGCCCACCACACTGGAAGTACAAAGTTGCAATCAACGGTGTTTCAGGTTTTGTTTCATTTGTCATCGTTATCATCTTCTCAATTGTGAAGTTCAACCAAGGTGCGTGGATTGTCCTTGTTACTGCGCCAATCTTGGTTGCACTTCTTCTTCGTTTCCGTAAGCAATATGTGCGCGAACAAGAAGCTCTTTCAGTAAAGGAAGATGGTGAGCGCGCAACCTCCATTGCTCGCCATGATGTAACCATCCTTGTAGATAACGTTGACCTAGCAACTGTGGGTGCTGTCCGTTACGCACGCAGCTTGAAGCCCCATAAAATCAAGGCTGTTCACTTTGTTATTGATGATCGCCACGCAGAAGAGATTCAAGAAGCATGGGCAAAGTCTGAAGCGCTAGATGATGTCACTCTCGAGCTCATTGACTGTCCAGATCGACGCATTGCTAACTCTGCAATGGATTATGCAATTCGAAAGACTGAGAAACCTGATGTTGAACTCACACTCTTGCTTCCACGTCGTTCATATTCACGTTTCTTGGGACGTTTGCTCCATGATCAAACTGCTGAAGAGATTGCAGCACCTATCTCTCAACTCAAGCGAGTAGTTGCAACGATTATTCCTTTCGACGTAAATAACATCGTGGCTGGAAATACAGTTGTAGTTCACGAGTCACACGAAAAGGTTGCTCCAGTAAAGGAAGCTCCAATAACTCCTGTGCTTCGTGCTGATATGCCATTTACTCCAGTAAGCCACTATGCAGAGCACATCACTCCAATCGGAAAGATTGAATGGCGCAAGCGTGCCCATGTTCAAGGTCGGGTGACATCACTTTCAACTGCTCCCCGTGGAAGCGCCCCTACCCTTCAAGTTGAGGTATGGGATGAGACTGGTGGCGTCACGCTTAACTTCTTAGGTCGTCGCGACATTGCAGGTCTTGAAGTTGGTATGGAAATTCGTGCCGAAGGTATGGTTGGTGAGGAAGATGGAACACTCGTCATTCTCAATCCATCATACGAATTGGTGATTGAGTAATCCGACACTTTCCTAAGAGTTACTTATCTTTGAAGAACTCCGTCAGGATTTGAGCGCACTCTTTTTCGAGAACACCTGAAGTAACCTCTACTTTAAAGATAGATCTCGGATCTCTTAATACATCCCAGACAGAGCCAACAGCGCCAGCTTTCTCATCCCACGCCCCAAATATAAGATGTGAGATGCGTGATTGAGCAATTGCGCCGGCGCACATCGCACAAGGTTCTAGTGTGACAATGAGGGTGCAGCCATCGAGTCGAGATTTCTGTAAACGTGCAGCTGCATTTCGAATTGCGACAATCTCGGCGTGAGCAGTCGGATCATTATTTGCTTCTCGCTCATTAAAGCCTTTACCGATGATGATGCCGTCGCCATTGACGATAATTGCCCCGACCGGGACATCGCCGGTGGCAGTAGCAGTGTGAGCTACCTCAAGCGCCAAGCGCATGAGCTCCTCGTTATTCTGCATAGCCAGACTTTATAGGTATCGTTAGAACCATGAAAGTACATGTGGCCAACCATCCGCTTATCTCTCACAAATTAACGGTTCTGCGAGATGAAAACACAGATTCACCGACTTTCAGAAGGCTTGTTGAAGAGCTCGTCACCTTGCTCGCTTACGAGGCGACTCGAGATGTGCACACAACAACTGTCAAGATTAAAACTCCAGTAACAGAGACGACAGGCCTGAAGATGGCAGAACCTCGTCCTGTTGTTGTTCCAATTCTTCGCGCTGGTCTTGGAATGCTCGAAGGCATGACGAAGTTGCTACCAACAGCACAGGTCGGATTTCTCGGTATGGTGCGAGATGAGACAACACTTCAGGCGAGTACTTATGCAAACCGTCTTCCAGAAAATCTCAAGGGTCGCCAATGTTTTGTGCTCGACCCTATGCTCGCAACTGGTGGAACTCTTGTCGCAGCTTTTAATTTTCTTATCGAACGTGGTGCCACAGAGATCACGGCAATCTGTCTTCTAGCCGCTCCTGAAGGAATCAAAGTTGTAGAAGATGCTTTTGCAAATTCTGGTGTCCCAATCACTCTTGTAACCGGCTCTCTCGATGAGAAGCTCAATGAACATGGATACATCGTCCCTGGACTCGGCGATGCAGGCGATCGACTATATGGAGTTGTGTAATGGCATCTACATCCCCGGGCTACGGAATCACTATTCGAGTTGAAGGCGCACCAGAGCTTCAACCTGTCGCACTCGTTACAGCAACCGTTACACGTGCTGGTGCAACCATTACAGCACTCGATGTCGTCGAATCAGATTTAGGACGTGTCGTTGTCGATATCACCTGCGATACAGTCGATAAAGATCACGCCCAAGAAATCAACGCCGCACTTGCTGCCCATGAAGGTTTAACAGTTCGTAAGGTCAGTGATCGAACATTCCTCTTGCACCTTGGCGGAAAGATTGAAATTAGTTCGAAAGTACCTCTCAAAACTCGCGATGATCTATCCCGTGCATACACCCCAGGTGTTGCTCGAATTTGTGAAGCGATCGTCGAAGATCCATCAGATGTTCGTCGCCTGACAATGAAGCGAAATACTGTCGCTGTTGTCACCGATGGTTCTGCTGTTTTAGGGCTCGGAAATATAGGCCCAGCAGCAGCCCTTCCAGTGATGGAGGGAAAGGCTGTTCTCTTCAAGCGCTTTGCAGATGTTGATGCATGGCCTGTCTGCCTCGATACTCAAGATGTCGATGAGATTGTTCGAACAGTTCAGTTGATTGCACCCGTCTATGGAGGAATCAACCTAGAAGACATCTCAGCACCACGTTGTTTCGAGGTTGAAGCTCGCCTTCGTGAACTCCTCGATATCCCGGTCTTCCATGATGATCAGCACGGAACCGCGATTGTTGTTCTTGCCGCGCTTCGCAATTCCTTGAAGTTAGTGAAGAAGAACTTAAGTGATGTAAAGATCATCATGAGTGGAGCGGGAGCTGCGGGCACGGCAATTGCGCGCCTATTGGTTCTCAGTGGTGCAAAGAACATCATTGCATTTGATATCGATGGTGTGATCTCACAGTCATCACAGGGTGAAGATCCAATGCGTCGTTGGTTTATCGATAACTCCAATCCAAATAATTTCCAAGGAGATATTCACGCAGCTATGGCAGGTGCTGATGTCTTTATTGGAGTTAGTGCCCCTAATGTTCTCAATGAGGCAGATGTTGCATCGATGAACCCTGGATCGATTGTTTTTGCCCTTGCTAACCCAAATCCTGAGATTGATCCAGCTATCGCTCGCAATTATGCAACTGTCGTTGCTACTGGGCGCAGTGATCAGCCAAATCAGATCAATAACGTTCTTGCTTTCCCAGGCATCTTCCGTGGACTTCTCGATGCTGGTGCAAGCCAGATTTCAGATGATCTTCTCGTTGCAGCAGCGGAGGCAATTGCAGATTGTGTGTCTCCTTCACAGCTCAACGCATCATTTATTGTCCCGAGCGTCTTTGATCCTCAAGTAGTGACCAAGGTTGCGACGGCTGTTAAGCGAATCTCTCAGAAACGATAAGCAATGCATCCGATTGCAGCCTCATTTGATAGTCAATTCTCGACTTTGGGGCCACTACTGCTTTATGTAGTGGTGGGAGCAATCGTTTTTATCGAAACAGGGCTTCTCTTTGGCTTCTTCCTACCGGGTGACTCCATTCTCTTTAGCGCAGGACTAGTCGCAGCAGCACAGGGCGATGCCAATATATGGATTTTGGTGGGTGTAATCGTTGCTGCCGCTTTTATTGGAGATCAAGTTGGCTTCGTATTGGGGCGAGTTGTTGGACGCCCATATCTGGATAAACGTAAATCTCAACGTGTTCAAAGAATGATTGTTCGTGCAGAAAAATTCTACGAGCAGACGGGTTGGTGGGCAGTTATCACCGCTCGCTTCTTCCCTTGGATTCGCACATTCGTTCCACCGATAGCTGGTGCATCAGGGATGAACTATTACAAGTTTCTATCTGCAAACATCATCGGCGCCATCCTGTGGGGCGCTGGCATCACACTCGCCGGCTACTACGCGCACTCCCTGCCATGGGTGAAGACATCTTCCTATGCGATTGCCGCTTTCTTTATTATTGCTTCTGCAATCTCCGTGTATGTGAATTATTCACGCCGCCAACGATAACTCCAAGATATGTCATCGCGATTCCGGTGACCAAATACCAGCTGACTTGAACTCCCTCTGTTGGAGAGACTAAATCAATGACAAGTGAGCCCAGTAGGTTTCCGCCAACGCTAAATAAGGTAAATGTCAGAACACCTAAATGCTGAACTATCTTCGATGTGAAGGCGATGTAAATAACGCCAATGACTCCCCCTGTGTAGATCCACCATGGGCCAGCAGGAAGTGGTGAGAGCGAAGCATCCCCAAAGACGATGATGAGAGTCAGAAAGATTGTAAGGAAGGATGTTCCCATCAAAAAGTTTAATAATGATGTCGTGTAACTCTGATGTGAGTGTTCATTAATCTGACCATTGAGTGCGCGTTGAACACCAACCACAGCACCAGCAATGCCGGCCAAGAAAACAGCAAAGAGTTGTAAATCCGCCGCTTCGATTCGATCTGCAACAGAAATCAGTACAGCAAAGACGGTAAAGAGAGCTGCCGCTACTCGGCGGAAAGTGATTCTCTTCTTCCCGCCGCCAGTAATTCCTAGACGATCGACCAATAGTGAGGCCGCTGTCTGCCCAGCAATTGAGGCTACAGAGTAAATAGCCACGCCTATTAGAGGGACTGTATGGGTCTGGATAGCAACAAAGGTGCCCCCAAGGGCTCCTGCAAAGAGCGTCCATTTAGGAATCTCTCGACGCGCTACAGCGCCACCTAAATTGCGCGCTCCTTCTTTAATTGATGGAGAGAAGAGCGCAACTAAAGCAATGATTGCTAAACCAGAACCGAAAGAGATCAGAGCCGCCTGAACCCCATTGTCGAGCCGATGAGAGAGTTCGCCATTTGCACGTGCCTGGAGAGCAATCATCACTCCTGAGACAGTTGCGAGAATATCTAAACGTTGATGACTCTTCTTTGCCATTACTAACCCTCAAGAGCCACTGTTATCGAGAGCCACTCTTCTTCGCGCAGCACTAAATCGCCTTGAGCTTTATGAAGTTGCTCAGTGAGCTCAATGAGCCTTCCAGAGTCGCTACCGCCATTTTCAAGTTCAGCAGTCAGGCGCAAGACTTCAGCTTTACCTTTTTCAATCTGACGTTCTACTCGGTTGAGATCTTTCTTAAGTTGGCGCTCTTCTGCCGCGCTTGAACTCTTAGCTTTACTTCCAGAGCTTTGTGCCGGTGTGCCCTGTTGGTGGCGCAATTCAAGATACTCATCTACTCCACGAGGAAGATCTCGCAACTGCAAATCACCGAGTAGCCCAACAAAACGATCACAGACTCGCTCGAGGAAATATCTATCATGGGAGACAACGAGAAGAGTTCCTCCGAAACTATCAAGTAGATCTTCCAACTCAGTCAATGTCTCGATATCAAAGTCATTGGTTGGCTCATCGAGCATAAGAACATTGGGAGCATCCATGAGAAGTCGTGTTAGCTGTAAGCGACGGCGCTCTCCGCCAGATAAATCTCCTACTGGTGTCCATTGGCCATCACGATCAAAACCTAGACGTTCGCAGAGCTGAGATGCAGAAAGGGTCTTTCCCTTTCCGAGTTCAACATATTGGGCAACTTTCTCAACCGCTTCAAGGACTCGCCATGTTGGATCTAGCTCATCCAAATGTTGCGTAAGGAAGGCTATTTTCACTGTTATTCCAGTTGTTAGTTTTCCCGCAGCTGGCTGTAGTTCGCTTGCAAGTACTCGCATCAAAGTGCTCTTGCCGGCACCATTGATACCCACAATTCCAATGCGATCTCCTGGGCCAATATTCCAGGTTAGATGTGAGAGGAGTTCCTTATCTCCAGCCTTAACCTGCATATCTTTTGTTTCGAGAACCGTCTTACCTAAACGATTCAAAGCAAATTTAAGAAGTTCACTTCCGTCACGAGGGGCTGGTTCGGCAGAAATCAACTCATTAGCTGCATCCACACGGAATTTCGGTTTTGTAGTTCGTGCAGGTGCCCCTCGACGTAACCATGCGAGTTCTTTGCGAATAAGGTTATTGCGTCGGGCTTCAGTAGATGCCGCCTGTCGAGAGCGCTCTGCTTTAGCAAGTACAAATGCTGAGTATCCACCGTCATACTCTTCAACGTTTCCTTGAACAACTTCCCACGTGCGCTCTGTAATCTCATCAAGAAACCAACGGTCGTGGGTGACAACGAGAACTGCAAGATCGCTTCGCTTCTTTAGGTGATCTGCAAGCCATGCAACACCTTCAACATCAAGGTGGTTTGTTGGCTCATCCAAGAGAATCAACTGAATGTCATCAATTAAGAGTTTTGCAAGACCCACGCGGCGCTTTTCGCCACCAGAGAGGTTGCCTATTGTTCTTTCAAAGAGGTGATCATCAAAGCCGCCAAAGAGCCCAGTAAAGATTTCACGAATACGGGCATCGCCTGCCCACTCATGCTTCTCTCGATCGCCTAAGACAATCTCCCCTACTGTCGCCTTTGGATCGGCGCTATCAATTTGTGCAAGAAAGCCAATATTGGTCGAGTTTGATTTAGTCACACGTCCAGCATCTGCAGATTCTTCGCCAGAGATAATGCGCATCAAAGTGCTCTTACCGGCACCGTTACGCCCGACAATTCCAATGCGCTCACCCTCTGAAATTCCCAGTGAGACCTTTATGAGAAGTGGGCGAATATCAAAGGCTTTAGAGACCTCTTCTATATTCACAAGATTGCGCGCCACGGTAGGAGAGCGTACCTTTTCGCCATGAAGGTTACTGACCGCCAATACGCCCTTGAGCTCGATAAGAACGATCCACTCGCCCATTTCCGTCAACAATTTCTCATTACAGATCCAGATCTCTGTTATCTCGATGGCAATTCACTTGGTCGCCTTCCACATCAGACAATCAAGGCTGTTAATGACTTTTTGACCCACGAATGGGGGCGTGAAGTCGTCACGGGCTGGAGCCACTGGGTTGATGAAGCACAGCCGGCTGGTGACCTCTTAGGCCGTTCCGTACTTGGCGCCGCACCCGGTCAGGTTCTTGTCTGCGATACGACATCGGTAAATTTCTATCAACTCTGTCTTGCAGCAATCAATTCTCGCCCTGGGCGAAAGACAATCATTACTGATGCGGCAAACTTTCCGACAGATCGATACATCCTTGATGGGATCGCGAAGCAACTTGGTCTAAACCTTGTCATTATTGATAATGAAGATCCAGCTATTTCCGATAACGAACGGATCACTGTCGATATCTTAAAAGATTACATGAGTGAGGATGTAGCGCTTGTAACGCTTGAGGTTATTCAATATCGCTCAGGTGCCCGCAATGACATCAAATCAATTACTGATTATGTTCGCACATTTGGTGCATGGGTTGTATGGGATGCAAGCCATGCAGCGGGTGCTATCGAGATGAATTTTGATGCCAATGGTGTTGATCTCGCTGTTGGGTGCACTTACAAATACGGCAACTCTGGACCAGGATCACCTGCTTGGCTTTATGTTTCACATCGCGTGCAGAACGAATTACAAGTTCCAATTCAAGGATGGTTTGGAAATGAAGATCAATTTGGAATGGGCCCTGAGTACGTTAAGGCAAAAGGCATTCGAGGTTTTCAGATTGCAAGCCCTTCGATAGTTGGAATCCGTGGAGTACAAAGCGCTTTCTCGATGATCGAAGAGGCGGGGATTGCATCAATCGCCCATAAGGCAGCTGTTGGTACTCAGATGATGATTGATCTCTACGACGCATGGCTTGCAGATTTAGGTTATGAACTTCTCACTTCACGCGATCCGCAAGAACGTGGCGGACATATCTCTCTCGGCCATCCTGATGCAGCACGTATCTGTGTGGCACTACGTAAGTTCGTTAATGTGATTCCTGATTACCGAACTCCTAACGCTATTCGCCTGGCGATAGCACCACTGCCAACCTCATATGTAGAGATTTGGGATGGCTTCCAACGCCTGCGAGATCTCACAATTTCACGTAAATATGAAGAGATTAAGGGATCGGATTCACGAGTCACATGAGCAATCAATACGAATCAGCGTTGACCTACAACTCCTATCTCCAGGTCGATGAGCTATTAGCCCTGCAAAAGCCTCTATCTGATGGGCCTGAGCATGATGAACTTCTCTTTATCATCATCCATCAAACCTATGAGCTCTGGTTTAAGCAGATTCTCCATGAGTTTGGCCAGGCAGCTGTGGCACTTGAAGCGGGAGATTCTCATCGTGCTCTGGCGCTACTTGGTCGCATCCGCACAATTATGAAGGTCTGCGTTACCCAGGTAGATATTCTCGAGACAATGACTCCGCTTCAATTTAATGCATTCCGCGGATATCTCTCTTCCTCGAGTGGATTTCAATCTGCACAGTTTAGAAAGGTAGAGGCAATCTTGGGTCGTCGCGATGGCAAGATGGCTGGCCACCTTCCACTGAATATGCAAGAGGAGATTGCGGTAATTACTTCAAGAAATTCAATTTGGGATTCTTTCTTGATTTATGTCAATGGTCGCGGTCATTTGATTCCAGATTCAATTCTGAAACGAGACCCATCTCTTGCATATGAAAGCGCACCGGAAGTTCAAGATGCTCTTCTTGAGCTGCATCGCAACGATCCAGAAGGTGCTCTTGTCGCAGAGCGTTTGGTCGATATCGATGAGGGAATTCAGGAGTGGCGCTATCGCCACGTAAAGATGGTTGAACGTACTATTGGGGCAAAGATGGGAACAGGTGGATCAAGCGGAGTGCAATATCTAGCTAGCACTCTCTTTAATCCAGTCTTTAAAGATCTTTGGGAGATCCGCTCTCGTTTTTAATACTTAAAGTGGAAGCCCTTTGATAACAATCTCCTCGAGTGGCAAGCGCACTCGCGGTGCAACCTCTCGCTCGGCAAGTGCTGCATCTAACTTATCTGGAGAATCTTGTTTTCCAATTGCAACAACAATCACGGGCGTTAATTCATCGGGCATTGATAGCGCGTTACGTGCATCAGATTTATCAAAGCCAGCCATCTGATGAGCGATAAGTCCGCGATCGTGTGCCTCAAAGACAAGCTGACTGACAGCTAATCCACAGTCAAAGAGATAATCATTATTGGGTGTTCCATCTGCCTTCACCGTTGTTGAGGCGACAAGAATTAATAGCGATGCATTTTTCGCCCACTTCTGATTGAAAATGCCTAGGCTAGACAGGATCTGGCCATAGGTCTCATCCCCTTGTGTGCCCACATAAAAGCGCCAAGGCTGGCCATTCATCCCCGAAGGAGCCCATCGAGCCGCCTCGAGCATCGCCCGAATGTCCTCACCTGAAACTTGGTAGCCAGGGTCATAAGACCTAGGGCTTCTACGCGTGGCAAGGACTTCATTGACTGCAACTGATGTCTGAGCTCTCATAGCAATACTGTAACGGCGTCCTATTGTGAGCGCATTTTTTAATCTCTAGACTCTCTGCTTTCACACTATTTGCGAGATTGAAGGCTAAGCGGAATGACACAGATTATTCATCCAACAAAAGCCCAGCTGATCCGCGTCACAGCAGAAATTCTTGAGACTAAGTTACCGAACGAGATTGCTGTAGATGAAATTCTCGAAAAGTCAGGAATCTCCAAGGGAAGCCTTTATCACCACTTTGAAGATCTATCAGAGCTCTTGGAAGCTGCTCAAGTAAGAAGATATTCAGCATGGGTGGATCGCAGTATTGAAATTCTTATCTCACTTCTTGCTTCGGCAAATACTCGAGAAGACTTACTAATCGGCCTCAAGAAGGTGACACGCTTAACGCAAGATCCTGCATATCGCTCAACACGCTATTCACGAGCTCGAGCTATCGTGAATGCCGAACATAGCCCAAGATTTCAATTAGCACTGGCTGCAGAACAGATGCGTCTGACTGATGCACTCGTAGATCTCATTGAAGAGGCACGCAACAAGGGTCTCTATGCAACAGATTTTGATTCCCGAGCAGGCGCAGTTCTCGTGCAGGCTTACACTCTCGGAAAAATGCTCGATGACTTCTTGCCAGAGCCCATGGATCCAGATGCTTGGTATGAGTTAATTGATAAAGTGGTTGAGAAAGTTTTTCTAAAGTAACTTACTTATAGACACGTAGAGCGATAGCTTCACGACGTGCTAAGTATTTCTTGCTCGATCCAGGAATCAATTGTTCGAATCGGCGATTTCCCTTAATCGCACTTCTTAGAAATTCTGCATCAACTTCTTCACTAAAGAGCACGGGTTCGTTGCTCACATTTGTGGAGATTTGTTGTGGGCGAACCAAACGATAGATGCGTGTAGCAAGATGAAGTCCACGAGTGACTGAGATGCGCACAAGTTTCTGAATAATGCTCTGCTTTCCAATGGATTGATCTTCTGCGATTGCAATGAGCAACTGGGCAATCTCTGGACCACCTTCAGTATTAAAGAGTTCTCGACACTTCACACTCAAAGAGCTTCGAATCTCACTCTTGTGAAGTTCAGCCACCGTCGCAGTAATCGAAGCTAAATCGGCATGATTTGCGCGTAGCGCATACCCCTTGTCATGGCACCACTGTGCGCGAGCATCCTGATCATCGGTGCCACGAATGTTGGATATAAAGACGGTAGGAATTCCTGCTGGAAGAAGTTCATGAACACTGTTATATCCAGTGGCGGCAATCGCGCCATCGAATGCACTCAAAACATCTGCAAGGGGGAAATAGCGAACGACCTTAACTTCAAGGCCTTCTGGCACTAGTGATTTTCCATTGTGGTCAATCGGATTCTTAGTCAAGACAATTTGAAGATTACTCCAACCTTTCAAACCCAATAGTGCTGCGCTCATTTTTTCATTCATATCGCTATCGCCTGTGCCAAGCTGAACCAGAACGGCTGGCTTATCGTGATCCAGACCTAGCGCATCGCGAGCCTGACTTCGACTCTTTGCATGCTCTCTGCGATAGAGGGAGACTGGCGATGAGAGATGAGAATCGTTGCGATGTGAAGTGGGGCCGTGATCATATTCCCGAGCGATATCACCTGGCTCAATCACGCGATCTACTAATCGCGACTGTAGGCCAATTGCAAAACGAAGAGCATTCTTCTGCCACAGACCTCTTCGAACCCAGACTAATTTTAAATCAGGACGTGAAATCTTCGTTGCAATAAATCCTGGGTAGGGAACCACGCCATCAAATGAGATGACAGATGCACCTGTCTCATCGGCGATTGCGACTAAACGATCACGAAGATATGAATCCCAAAGATTGCGAGCCATCCAACCACGATTCTTTCCAGGAATGTACTCGCATGGAATTCCTGTTGTTGATGGCAATTCTGCGATACCTCCTGCAACAGAGACAATGACAGGGTTGGCAATATCTTTCATGGATTGCGCAATTGCAGTGGCACGGGCGAGGTGGCCCATTCCAATTCCGTTACTTGTTGCCAGGATGATTGTTGGTTTAGCCACGACGGAGAGCTTTTCTTACGAACAAAGATGCGATCTTCTTGATAAAGATGAGCAGTTGGCGCGGTGAATTAATCTTCTTGCCCTCTCGCTTGAGATATCGAAGAAAGCGCAGGAAGCGGTTATGTTTTCCTTGATTTATCTGCTCAAAATTCTCTTCGGTCATCCATTTCAGGCCAAATTGAGCGGCAATGTTGGCATAGAGGCGACCCTTTGTACGAGAGCCTCGGGCTAGCGCTGGGGCAAAGAGAGCGAAGGCCCGACGGTCATCTTTATTGGCAACTCCCACAATGCCATTTCCACTGGCCAGAAGGTGATCCACAAGATCTTTGAGATTAAGGCCGAATGAGCCTTCAATAAAGAGGTAGTACGGCGTTGCTGTTGGAGTGAAGTATGTGAGTAAGTGGTCAATTGTGAGCTCTGCATCTTCGGTGATATCAATGAGTTGATACCTACGATCGCCTTTAAGCCAATTAAAGATTTCTCGCATATCAGCATTTTCATCACTTATCGGAGAATAGCGATTCTTAAGAAGATGCCACGGTGCCAGTAGCGTGAACTCAGCGGTTGTTCCATTGAGAATCAGAAGATCACTCTCAATCTTCTGAAGTTGAGTAAGAGAAGTCTTGCGAGCATCAATCAGCACGCTATATGTCGGCACTTTGTATGCAAGTGATTGACGAGAACGAATCACATGCATCTGCGGGATGAATTGAGCCAAAGCTGGATCGTTGTGGCGATGTATAAGTTCTTTATTCTTCTCCACCGTGCTGTAACCCAAATGCCAAGAATGCGCCTGACGATCCACCACAGTGCGAAGACCCGCGGTGAAGATGCGCCAACCAAGCTCGGTATCTTCGCCCGTGATGAGCTCGCGGTTGTATCCACCCAGTGCACGCCACTGTTGACTCTTCATTGAGAAAGTTGCACCGACAAATGCGCGATATCCATCGAGTGCTGGTTTCACTAAATCTTCTGTGCGATCAACGCGTTCTTCCCATAATTCTTTGCCCCAGCTGATTTCGTGAAGATCTAAGAATTTTCCTTCTCTTAATTGTTCAGAAAGTTCAGAAGGCGAGTAGCTCCATTGATCCACAAAGCGCTTCCATCCTAAAACTGCATAATCATCTGCGTCATGATGCCATTTCATGTGGTGAGCCAAATGGTCTGGATCAAAGACCATATCGGCATCGATAAACCAGAGCACATCTTCTTTAAGCTTGCCCGCAATATCATTGGTAGCAGCTGTTTTTCCCCACTTACCAGGCGTGTTCTTATAGCTAATAACCGTGCTCTTTGCTGGTCGAATCTTGGGCAGGCTTATTGCAACCTCGCTGCCATCATCGATGATGTAGACCGACATAAGGCGCGATGGGTAACTTTGAGCTGCAAGTGAGGCGAGAACTAAATCTAATTTCTCCTGTCCTCCACGACATGCAATGACGACAGCAACGCTGAGAGTTGGCTTAGAAAGAAGCTCTAAATCAGATGGGCGCTCAAATCGGTAGACAGTGCTCATGCGCGGACTCCAAATACTGGGTGATCCCAGATACCTACTACCTGATTATTTGCTCCATTGAGATACTTAGAATAATTTGTCACATAGGTGTGAAATGTAAATGTCCGGCGATATATATAGCCAGCCCCAAATGTTCGGTAGATCTTTCCGCCGTTGTTTGTAACACCGCTTAATAGATAGCGATCAACGGCGGTGTGTACATCACCAAAGTAACCAGCTGCTTCAGCCGACGTGCGACGAGCAAGAATTGTTCCGCCACAGACCCAATCACTCCATAGCTCTACAGCTTGGGTGCCACTCTGCGAAAATCGACGAACTGTAATTTGTAGTGGTTCTAGATAAACATAGTTCATCGCCTTGCCAACTACATCTGCGCCAGTATCGAGGGCAACATCAAGAAGATCGCGTAAGTGTTCAGGCCCGTAATAATCATCATCATCCATTTTGGCGATGTAATCAGAGGTGCTCTTCTGAGCTAGATCAGTCAGGATCATCCCAAGATTGAAAGTGCTGTCGTATTTGTAATGAGAAACCTTTATCCCGCGCTTAGTCAGTGCAGCAATGCTCTTCTTGTGACCTGCGCTGAGTACCAAATTGTGTAAACCGAGAAGCAATTCAAACTTTGGCAGTGTTTGATTGAGTAACTGTGTGAGAAGACTTGTTAAATCCTCGCCTCGAAGGGTCGAGACCAGTACAGAAAGTGATGGATAGCTCTTAATTTTCGAGCGTCTTTCAAATCGGAGAGCCTCGAGAGCAGCGATTTCTTGGGAAAAGCTTGTGAGTTTATTAAAACTCTCAATAGCTGGCGCTGACATGGCCCAAGACTATCAAGGTTCAATTACTGCGCTGATAAGATTGCAAAATGTCGGTAGAGAGCTCAATTGCCACCACGAAGAAGTTTCTTCTCAATGTTAAGGCTCTCCTGCCATATTTCATGCATCGCATCAAAGGAACATCAGAACGGGCCGACTCCAAGATTGTCTTCGTGCTCTCATTTCCACGCTCTGGAACACATGCAATCGGCAGCCTATTAACCAACGATAAATTGGGATTTCGGTACTACGGCGAATTCTTTATCTTTAATGCATGGAACTCAAGTATTGAGCGCATTACCCATTTCTATCCATTCTTCTCGCTTCGTTACCGCCTTAATCTGCGCCAACAACGCAAAGCATGGGAGTACGACAAGTTTGAGAAAACTTCATTAGATGCACATAAAACTCTTAGTGCCATCAAGAAGATCCCTGGCGTTCATATCATCAAGATTTTCCCTCAACACCTCTCAGATCCAGTTCTTGAATCTTTGATTTCAGAGTTTAAGCCGCACATTATTTTCTTGCGCAGAAATCATCTAGACCGATTCGTTTCACATAAGAAGGCAAATGCATCTGGTAAGTGGCACACCGCTTCAACATCTGATCTTGTGATTACTCTCGATGCCCAAGAGTTTGAAAGATTTATCACCAATTACACCAATTTCTATACCCACTACCGCACCTTCGCAACCACTGCAGGATCTGCAGTACTGGATATCGATTTCGACGATCTTCGCGACCCTGTGAAGGTGCGAGAGATCCAAGAGTTTGCCGCGCTCCCCGGTTTCACAAATTGGGACGCTCTGCCTAAGGCACCAACAACTGTAAAACAAGATAAATCCAGCAAAGTTCAGGATGACTTCCTTGCCTCAATAGGTAAGAAGCATTCTGACTTCGTATTTCCAAAGGTGGGCTCATGAGCGTAAAGGCACGCATACTCAAAGAACTCGAGAATGAATCAATCGAGATTCTTCGCGAGACTGCGGCAGGCTTCCGCAAGCCTGTAATGATGTACTCAATTGGCAAAGACTCAACAGTCTTGCTCCACTTGGCTCGAAAAGCATTCCATCCCTCTCCAATTCCATTTCCGTTATTGCACATTGATACGACCTGGAAGTTTAAGGAGATGATCTCCTTCCGTGATCGTGTAGCTGCTGAGACCAACTCGCAGCTCATTGTTCACACCAATCAAGCTGGTGTTAAGGAAAACATCAATCCTTTTAACACAGGAATTTCTGAATACACACGAGTGATGAAGACTGTGGCGCTCCGAGAAGCCCTTGATTTGCATGGCTTTGATGCTGCTATCGGCGGATCTCGCCGCGACGAGGAGAAGAGTCGTGCAAAGGAACGCATCTTTAGTGTGCGCGATCCTGGCCATCGCTGGAATCCACGTGAACAACGCCCTGAGCTCTGGCATACATTTAATACTCGCTTAGCTCCAGGCCAGACAATGCGAGTCTTCCCACTTTCCGATTGGACTGAGGCAGATATCTGGCACTACATCTTGCAAGAGAAGATCGAAGTGAATCCGCTCTACTTTGCAAAAGAGCGACCATTAGTGCAGCGCGGTGATCAATTAATCATGATCGATGATGAACGTTACCCACTACTTAATGGCGAGAAACCATTTATGAAGCAGGTGCGTTTCCGAACACTTGGATGTTATCCATTGACTGCGGCTGTTGAATCCTCTGCAACAACAATTGAAGAGGTAGTTGAGGAAGTTCTTCAAGTAAAACTTAGCGAGCGCGCAACGCGTCTGATCGATGGAGAGAATGAAGATTCGATGGAGAAGAAGAAGATGGAGGGCTACTTCTAATGGCTGGAGCAGTTGTTCGACTTCTCACTTGTGGAAGCGTTGATGATGGCAAGAGCACACTTATTGGGCGTCTCCTGGTTGAGACAGACAGCATTCCGCACGACACAGTAGGTGCTGCACGTAAGGTCCGTAGAACAGGCTCCACAATCCCTGCCGGTGAGATTGATTTCAGTCTCCTTACCGATGGCCTTGAAGCAGAGCGTGAACAAGGAATCACTATTGACGTTGCATATCGTTCAATGACGCTCCTTGATGGAAAGCGCCTGATCATTAGCGATGCACCCGGCCACGAGCAATACACCCGCAATATGGTCGTTGCTGCATCGCGTGCTGATATCGGTTTAGTCCTTGTCGATGCCATGAAAGGTGTGCGCACCCAAACTCTTCGACACCTCACGATCTGCTCGTTGATGGGAGTCTCTCGCATCATCGTTGCAATCAATAAGCTCGATGCTGTTGGCTACAGTGAGCAAATCTTTAATGAGATCTCTGCCGAAGTTGGCCGTGCCGCAGCTCGCCTAGAGGTCACAGATATACAGGCAATCCCTCTCAGCGCCCTCGCCGGCGATAACGTTGTTTATCCAAGCAGCAATATGCCTTGGTACTCAGGTCCTACCCTTCAAGAGGCGATCCAGAGCTGGGTCAAGCCTGTCGATGAGCAGGCTCGCGGCTTAATGCGCATCCAAATGATCGCTCGCGCAGATAACTTCCGCGGCGTCTCAGGAACCGTCAGACGCGGCTCCTTTGCTCAGGGTGATGAGGTCACAATCTTTCCAAGCAATCAGAAGGCGACAATCTCTGCGATCTCAACCTTTGATGGCAATAAAGCGGTTGCAGACACTGATGATGCAATCACCTTGGTTCTCACACCTGAGGTCGATGCAACCCGTGGCGACATCATCGCTGCTTCCAGTGATGACCTTGTTCCATCTGACCGCCTTGCAGCCCATGTTGTCTGGCTCAACGAGGATCCTTTGATCCACAGTCGCTCTTATCTCTTGGTTAGTGGATCAACAACAACTCCTGCAATCATTACAAAGATTCGTCATAAGGTCGATGTGAATACAGGAGAGCACATTTCTTCTGATGTGCTTGCTATGAACGAGATCGGCGATGTTGAAATTGCAACAGATATTCCAGTTGTGATGCGTCCTTACGCAGATTCTCGCGAATTCGGAAACTTCATTCTTGTCGATCGCTTAACGCTCAAAACAGTTGGTGCAGGAATGGTCCGTCACTCATTGCGGCGTGCCTCAAATGTGACACATCAAGATTATGAAGTCGATAAGTCCCAGCGCAGTGCGCAGAAAGCGCAGAAAGCACGAGTTGTATGGTTGACCGGACTTTCAGGTTCTGGAAAATCAACTATCGCAAATGCTCTAGAGAAGAGACTCTTTGCATCTGGCGCACACGCCTATGTTCTTGATGGAGATAACTTACGTCTTGGTCTTAACATGGATCTTGGCTTCACACCAGAAGATCGCGCAGAGAACGTTCGTCGCGTATCGGAAGTTGCAAAGTTGATGGTTGACGCAGGTTTGATCGTAATCTCAGCACTAGTCAGTCCTTTTGCAGTCGATCGCGAACGTGCAAAGTCACGTTTTGACGATGGAGAGTTTTTAGAAGTTTTTGTTGATACACCGGTTGAAGAGTGCCGTGCGCGCGATCCAAAGGGTCTCTACAAGAAATCTGCAGCTGGAGATATTCCAAACTTCACAGGTGTCGGTCAAGATTACGAACGTCCATCAGCTCCTGATTTGCATCTCGATGGAACCGCGTCAATCGAAGAGAATGTAGAGAAAATCCTTAAGATTCTTCTATGAACTGGATTCTCTTTGCATTTGTAGGTCTTGCTGCCCAGCTTATTGATGGGGCTCTCGGCATGGGATTTGGCCTCACCAGTTCGACTCTTCTCGTCACACTTGGCGCATCTGCAGCTGTCGCATCAGCTGCTGTCCATGTCGCAGAAATCGGCACTACCTTGGCATCTGGTGCATCGCACTGGCATGCAGAGAATATTGATAAGAAGATTCTGGTTCGCCTAGCGATTCCGGGAGGAATCGGTGCTTTCCTAGGCGCAACATTCTTATCTTTCATAGATCTATCCAATGCAAAGATTTTTATCTCAACTCTGCTCCTCTTCCTAGGTTTCCTTCTTCTCTATCGCAATGTATTTAAGACCGAGGGTCAGGTAAATATGGTGGAGATTAAGAACCCTCGCTTTCTCACTTACTTAGGTTTCACCGGTGGATTTGTTGATGCATCAGGTGGAGGGGGTTGGGGTCCACTTGTTACGCCAACACTTATCTCTACAACTGCAACCGAGCCACGAAAGATTATTGGAACCGTTAGCGCAGCAGAGTTTGTCGTAGCTGTCTCTGCCTCTGTCGGATTTCTTGCACAGATTGGTCGAATTGATATTGATTGGTCGACCGTTGGTGGTTTGGCACTGGGTGGAATAATCGCTGCACCTATTGCTGCACGTTTAGTAGGAAAACTTCCTGCAAAGTACCTAGGAATCATCGTCGCAGTAGCAATTATTACCCTTAATGCAATCCAAATTATGCGTGCTTAGTTTCTCGCATAAAACCCGCTGCTTTTCGCATTAGTTGCAACTTTTTTGACCTTCGGAGATAATTACCCAACACGTTTAACGACGTGATCCAAAGGAGAGTACAGAACAAAACCGCTTCTAAGTTAGAGGCTTTTGTAGTACAGCATTACAAATGACAATTGCGCCACATGCAAATACGTATCGTCGAGTCCCTGCAACATCAACTCCTATCTCCCCTGAAAAGGTAGCTGCCGTTCTCGCTGCCGAGTGGGAGCTCTTCACTAAGAACACCAAGGCCTCTGAGGTCGAGAGCAAGCGCGCCTTTGAGTCGCTGCCGCTCGGTGTGACCTCGAGCTTCCAGCACTGGGACCCATACCCGATTTCAATCGCCTCTGCTAAAGGCGCATATATGACCGATGTCGATGGACGTCAGCTCCTTGACCTCTCAATGGGTTTTGGCGCAATGCTCGCCGGTCACCTCAATCCGGTTGACGTAGAAGAGATTGAATCTTCTCTTCAAAAGGGAATGCTCTTCGTTACGCCATCTCCAACATCAACTGATGCGGCAGAGCGAATCTGTAAGCGCTTTGGCATTGATCAGGTGCGCTTTACCAACTCAGGCACAGAGTCAACTATGTATGCCGTGCGCGTAGCGCGCTCTGCGACAGAGAAGATGGGCATCCTAAAAATTGAAGGTGGATACCACGGAAGCTACGACCCATTTGTGGTTTCTTCAAAGCCGCCGGTAGATAAGATTGGAAATCCAGAGAAGCCAAAGGCTTATATCGACTCAAACCTTGTTCCTGGTGATATCTACGTTGTTCCTTTCAACAACATCCCAGCTCTTGAGAAGATGTTTAAGAAGAATGCAAAGAAGATTGCTTGCTTTATCGTCGAGCCAGTTCTTGAGAATCTCGCAATTGTTCTTCCGGATGAGGGTTACCTCGAGCGTGTTCGTGAGCTCTGCGATCAGTACAACGTCGTCCTTATCTTTGATGAGGTAAAGACAGGTCTCACAGCGGGTGCACATGGTGCATCAATGCGTCTTGGAGTAAAGCCTGACTTGATTACTCTCGCTAAATCAATAGGCGGAGGACTTCCACTTGCAGCATTTGGTGGAAAGAAGAAGTACATGGACTTTGTTACAAATAACAAGATGGCTCACTTCGGTACTTTTAACGGTAATCCACTTGCTATGGCTGGCGTGCGCGCAATCGATCGCATCGCAACTACTGAGACCCTCGGCGCGGCTGAAGAGCTTAATTTCCAGGCACTTGAGCGCATTGGTGACATCATTGATGAGTATCAATTGCCAGCACACACAGTTGGTTTTGGAGTTAAGGGTTGTGTTACATGGGCAACGTCGCCTGTGCGTAACTACCGTGACTACAAGGCAACAGATTTTGGTGTTGCCGAAGCACATTGGCTCTTCGCCCTTAACCGCGGAATCATCACACCTCCTGGTCTTGATGAGCAGTGGTTGATCTCTTTGGCTCACACACAAACTGAGATTGATATCTTGGTTGATGACTTTGCTGAGTTTGCAAAGGCGCTTCGTTCTTAATTCAAAGTAGTAAATTAATTGCAGTACTAAAAAGGAAAGGTGCCGACAATGGAGTCAGCGCTAGATACAGCATTAGGTCAATTGCGCAGAGCTGTCGAACAGCTCTCTTTGAGCGAGAATGAATGGCAGACACTCTCTACTCCTCGTCGCATTCTTGAAGTTGCTGTCCCGCTTCGACGCGATAACGGTAGCGTCGAGATGTATAAGGGCTTCCGTGTTCAATACTCAACTACACGTGGTCCATCAAAGGGTGGTGTTCGCTTCCACCCTGATATCGATATGGATGAGACTGTTGCTCTCGCGATGTTGATGACCTGGAAGTGTGCGCTCACCAATCTTCCTTACGGTGGTGCAAAAGGTGGAATCGCAGTCGATCCATCAACACTTTCTGTTGCTGAAAATGAGCGCCTCACACGCCGCTACACCTCTGAAATCTTGCCCATCATTGGACCAGAGCGCGATATTCCAGCTCCTGATGTTGGAACAGATGAGCGAAATATGGCTTGGATGATGGATACGTACTCCGTTAACGCTGGCTTCTCAGTACCTGGCGTGGTCACTGGCAAGCCAATCGTTCTTGGTGGTTCTCTTGGCCGCACTTCTGCGACAGGTGATGGGGTTGCTATTTCGACACGTGAAGCTCTCCTTGTTCGCGGAATCAATCCTGAAGGTGCAACAGTTGCAATTCAAGGTTTCGGAAAAGTGGGTTACTGGACTGCAGTTGGTCTAGAAGCAATGGGCCTCAAGGTCGTAGCTGTCAGTGATGTTCATGGTGGCGTAACAGGATTTAAATCTGTTGCAGATCTTTGGAACCACTTCACGGAGCATGGAAATCTTGATGCGCCAGGAGTAGATCGCCTCACCAATGAAGAGCTCTTAGCGTTAGAAGTCGATGTCCTTATCCCTGCAGCGCTAGCCGATGCAATCACTGCACACACAGCGCCTTCAATTAAGGCAAAGATTGTTGTTGAAGGTGCAAATGCACCAACTACCCCAGAGGGTGATCAGATTCTTAACGATAAAGGAATCCTTGTTGTTCCAGATATCTTGGCAAACGCTGGCGGTGTAATCGTCTCTTACTTCGAGTGGGTTCAAGATAAGCAGAATTACTTCTGGGATGCCGCGGAAGTTCGCACCAACCTTGATTCGCTCATGATGAAGGCTATTCGTGAAGTTGAAGGCCTTTCATCAGAGAAGAGCTCTACATGGCGTGAAGCTGCGCATATGTTGGGCGTAAGCCGCGTTGCACAAGCACATAAGTTGCGTGGTCTCTACCCATAATCGATTGCTGCAGGATGTAAGTTGCTTCAGCTAAGTCATATAAGATTGACCCTATGTCTGAAGAGCTTATTGTTGCGCGTGGATTAACTAAGAAATTCGATGATTTCGTAGCAGTTGATGGAATCGACTTCTCAGTAGCTAAAGGTGAGTCCTTTGGACTCCTTGGTCCAAACGGCGCAGGAAAATCAACAACGATGCGCATTTTATCTGCGACATCTAGCCGTACATCAGGAACTGTCGAAATTCTTGGAAAGGATCCAGAGAAGTTCGGTCCACTTGTTCGAGCACACCTCGGTGTTGTCCCACAGCAAGATAACCTCGATGGAGAACTCACCGTCAGTGAGAACCTTTATATCTACGGCCGTTATTTTGGTCTAACAAAGAAGTTCATTAAGGGAAAGATTGAAGAACTTCTCGAGTTTGCACAGCTTGAAGAGAAGCGCGATGTAAAGGTCGAGGCTCTCAGTGGTGGAATGAAGCGCCGCCTCACAATTGCACGTGGACTCGTGAGTGAGCCAGATATTTTGCTTCTAGATGAGCCAACCACAGGACTTGATCCTCAAGCGCGCCATATTTTGTGGGATCGCTTATTCCGTCTTAAAGAACAAGGTGTCACTCTCGTTCTTACAACTCACTTTATGGATGAAGCCGAGCAGTTGTGTGATCGCCTTGTTGTGATGGATAAGGGCAAGATCATGGCTGAGGGTTCACCTGCAGGCCTGATTAAGGATTATTCAAGCAAGGAAGTTCTTGAAGTCAGATTTGGAAGCGAACGCAATAAGGAAGTCGCTCCACAATTAGCAACACTTTGTGAACGCATGGAGACTCTTCCAGATCGTGTCTTGATGTATACCGAAGATGGCGAAGCGCTGCTTGAGCAGATTCTCGCTGCAAAGCTGCACCCAACAACTTCTCTTGTTCGACGTTCCTCTCTTGAGGATGTCTTCCTTCGCCTCACAGGAAGAACTTTGATTGAATGAACGCAGGTATTGATGTCGCTCAGATTCAGCGCTTCGGGGCTCTCTATATAGCCTCAGCACGCATCAAATCCATGTCAAAGTGGAAGACCGTGATCGCAGCTGTTGATATTGGAAACCCACTTTTTTATCTCATAGCCGTCGGTATCGGTATTGGTGTATTGGTTGAGAGATCTTCAGGCACAGACGGAACAAATGGCATCAAGTACATAGCATTTATTGCACCAGCACTTCTTGCGAACTCAGCTATAGCCGCCGCTATGGATGAGTGTGTTTTTCCTACGATTGAGGGCTTTAAGTGGCGCAAACTATTCTTCGCCCAAAATGCCAC
>JACCDM010536707.1_pt1 | contig 24338 bp, 24 predicted proteins | sample 7445851 | NCBI WGS metagenome assembly JACCDM01 (sample SAMN15323438, study PRJNA562643) | freshwater metagenome | isolation source: river surface water | place: USA:Blue River Watershed | collected 2017-08-16
AATTGATGATTTTAATATGAAGTATAAAATTTTAAATAAATTTTAATTTGAATAAATTCATTTTGTTTTGAATTAATAATATTTAGCAATTATTAGGGATATCAATTTCTAAATAAATTAATATAATTTTCTTTAGATTTTACTTAGTGTGAATTTAAATATGAATAAACAAACACAATTGACAAGAAAACAATTAGCTGTTGCTCTTTTGTAAAAAAGGTGACCCTAGATCAAAAAGACAACATATCTTAACTTAGATGAAATAAATTTAATAGTATGTTGCAGAATTTAACAATTAGTGAAATTATTGAGTTTGTTGAAGCATATATTTCAAACCTAGACCCTACACCAATAATTGTAAATGATCATTTCCCATTAAGGTGGGAGTCAAATATATTTATTGAAGATTATGACTTTACTGAAAACTACCTAGAACTTGACCAGAATTACGAAAATTCAAATAGTATATATCTAAGCTCTGTTGGTACAGCTATAGAAATAAACTTAAATGAAGATGGAAGTTATGAAATATGGGATGGCGCTTTTATGATTGAAACACATAGTTGGTGTAGTAAAATTAATGCTAGGCAGAACTATCCATCATTTTCACTTATTAATAAAATATTCAAATCCTTCGATGAGCTGAAATTATTCCTTATTGAAAATTATGGGTAACGCAATAGACAGCCATATGGGTCAATTGTCTCAGTCCCAAATCTTAAAGTGTTTTAACGTAAAATTCATCACTTCTCTATACTGAGGTTATATCTATACCTATTCAAATTAAGTTAAAAAACAGGTTTGAATATTGATGAAATTGTTAAAATATATAATACATTCGTAATATATTAATCAAATACTTTTAACGTTCAATAAACTATTGCAAAACAATTGAACATATAGAAACAAATAAATAAAATTATGGGTAAGAAGTTAAGTTATTTTGAAAGAGCTCAAAGAGAGAGAGAAAAAGAAAGAGAACGTGTTAAAAGAGCTGAAGCTGTAGCAAGAAGAAGGGCTGATGCAAAAAGAATTCGTGAAAGAGAGCAAGAAGAACTAGCAGAACAAAGAGCTAGGCAGAGAAATGCTGAAAAGAGACAAAGAGAACAAGAAGCACTTAGAATAAAAATTCAAAAGGAAGAAGAATTAGAGGCTAAAATTAGAAATGCGAAAAATGAAGTGGAGTCATATGAGTCATTTATAAAGAGTATTACAAAGTTACATTTAACAGAAAGTATTACAAGCTATAAACGTTTTCATGATGCATTTAAGATAGAATCCAAATTCAATAGCAGTATAGTAAAAGAACCTATTCAACCTAAAGCGGTTAGCCTCTATAACTTTAAAGCAATAGATTTTGAATTTGAATTAAAAAGTTTCCATTTTAAAGAAGATAAGCAACTTAAAAAAGCAAAAGAATATGTGAACTTTAGTCCAGAACAATATTGTGAATTGATGAAACAATATAAACCAAGTGTTTTTGGATGGATTATATATTTTATAATTCTATTTCCTATTGCTTTATTGCATTACCTAGGTGTAAAAAAGAATTTCTATACAACATCAAAGTATAATGAATTCATTTCGCTTCAACAAAGCGAAATATATAGATTAGAATCTGAAAAAGAAACAAGTAGAATTATTTTTGAAAAAGAACAAGAAGAGAAAAAACAACAAGCGTTTGAAAAACATCAAAGAGAGGAAAATGCAAGAAAAATTAAAGAAAGAGAGGATTATGAAAATAATTTAAAGAATTACAGTGTTTTATTAGAAAAATATAACCAAGATTTAAAAGTGTATCATGTTGAAATTGAACAAAAGAAGAAAGCACATGAACAAAATGAGTTAATAAAAACTAAGTGGTATTCTAAATTAATTAACGGGGAGAAAGATGCAGTAGAAGAAATGCTTGAACTGTTATTTCCAATAAATTTCAGTTTAAATGATGAATTTATTGATTCCGATCCATCCGAAATTGAAGTTGGCTTTAATGTAGTAAATAATAGTTCAATAGATGTTAGCATTAGCCTTGATAAAGAAATGAAATATATTCCTGAGATTGGTTACAAGATAACTGCCTCTGGCAAGGAAGTAAGTGAGTTTAATTTAACACAAAAAGCAAAAAATGAATACTCTAATGCATTCATATGTTCACTTGCACTTGCTTATGTGAAGGCGGGTTTTGAATATTGCAAATCAATAGATACCTTAAGATTAGAATTATCTGTTCCTAGTACCAATAAAAAAACTGGCGAATATGAAGATGAAATTTTATTATTCTTAAATGCTAATAGATCTGCTTATAATAAAATCATTTATTCCAATATTGATCCAGTTGAAGCGATTACTAATTTTGAACACGAATACAAGCCTATTGAGAACCAAAAAGTGCAAATAGAATCTAAATTAGATAATGATAATATTATTTGGGCAACAAAAGAAGACACTGGTGTAGAGATAAATGCCGTTATTAAAAGAGCGTTTAAAAAAATAAATTAAATTTTTAGTATCTAATCGAACTTATGTTTTGTAAATAAAATCCTATTAGAAGTAAAAAAGGCCCCTATTGCTAGGGGCCTTTTTTGTAAGTAATCTTAATTCTTATTAGAAAAATTAGTTTTTAAGCGCTTTACCAAATCCTACAAAATGTACGATTTTTCCGTTCTCAAATCTAAATGCATCCATCCATTGGAACTTTTGTGACTTACCGTCTGCAAATACTAATTCTGCTTCGTCCCAAATATCAACCCACTGATGTCCGTTTTCAGCAACAACAGGGAAAATTGCAGCAATTTGGTAGTTTTTGAAAGTAACACCGGCAAAGCCTTTTTCCATATATTCTAAAATACCTGCTTTTCCTTTGATAACTGTGCCATCTTCTGCATTATAAGTAGCAGTATCTGAGATCATATCTCCAGCTGCTTTAAAATCTTTCTCAAACAATACTTTGTGAAATTGCTCAGCTAACATTACGTTTTTTTGATCCCCAATCTTAAAGTTGTCTGTGTAAGTTGGTTTGTAAAGGTGTTCAACTTTTTCAGTTGTAGCTTCAACTGTTTCTTTTGTCTTTGTTTCAGTACTTGTACAAGCTGTAAAAGAAGCCGCTACAAGTAGTCCTAGAAATACTTTTTTCATAATTTGGGTTTTGTTTGAAAAATGAATTTATATAGAAACCCATTGAACGATTTCAATAAAACGAGAAACATTGTACCAAAATCGCGGAAAGGAACAAAGAAACTAAAATAATGGAACAGGACAGGGCAATTTTAAAATATTTGCTAAAGATGACTCATAAATTGATTATTTAAATAAAAAATGCATAAGTCAGTAATAATGGTAGTTAATTCAGTGAATTGGGCAATTTAATTAACAGCTGTAATAGGTATATTTGTGAATTCCTAATGATAAACGAAATTTAAATGTTCATTAAAAGCAGCTCGCCTCAAGTAATTAAATTATCAATATTAATTATCCTTCTATTTATTCTTCAATTAGATATAAATGCGCAAAAAAATAAAGCACCAATCAAACCTGCAATAGTTTATGCTGGGAATATTGGTTATACAAATAACGGCTTTTCCATCATACCGTCCTTTTCTTTTAACAGTCCTGCAATAACTACTCAAATGAGTTGGAAAAAAGACAATTTAAGTGTTGAACCAGATATTAGATTAGCGCCTGATGGCGAGAAAGGAAGTATGCTGTTATGGTTTCGATATGCCGTTATTAAACAAGGAAGGTTCTCGCTTAGAACAGGGATTCATCCAGCAGTGAATTGGTACCCTAAACAAATTATTGAAAGTGGTAAATCACTTGAGATATATCAACTCAGAAGATTTTTAGCTTGGGAATTAGCACCAAATATCAATCTGAGTAAAAACATAAACACGGGGGTATATTATTTGCAAGGCAATGGCTTGCAAGACGACGGACCCCAGACTACCCATTTTGTAAATTTATATTTGAGCGTGGCTAATATTCCTTTGAGTGATCAACTTAAATTGAGTTTGACGCCAGCAGTCTATTATTTATATTTAGATAAAAAGGAGGGCACCTACTTTACAGCAAATGGCATACTGAGTCATAAAAAGTCACCTTTTAGCCTTCAATCAACCATCAACCAAACCTTAAATACAAAAATTACAGGTGGCAAAGATTTCCTTTGGAATATCGCTTTGATCTATAAGATCAAATAAATCAAACTTGTTCCAATACCCCACAAAGGAACAAATCGTTAAAGTAAAAAGAGGCTTTAGGTCTATAAAAGGTGTTTCTTTCCTATTCAAATAAATAATCAATATGGAAGTGCATCATCACTCACATCATCCAAAAAAATGGAAAGAGTATATCATTGAATTTCTAATGCTTTTCTTGGCAGTAAGTATGGGTTTTATTGCAGAAAATTTGAGAGAAAAACACATCGAAAACGAAAGATCCGAAGAACTAATGCATGCATTTATAAGCGATGTGAAAGAAAATCAGGCACAATTAGATTCCTTGATTATAAATAATTCACGCATCGCACACTATTTTGACTCACTTTCATTCAGTCATGGATTTCTAAAAAAAGAAATAGATTTAAAAGTATTAGCAGAAACAATAGATCTTTGGGTTTATCGATTCGTTAACAAAAAGACCATATTTGAACAAATGAAAAATACAGGTGCACTTAGGTATATTCAAGATAAAGAAATATTAAATGCTGTATTAAGATATGAAGAAAATGCAAATTTTGCCGAACTTCGATCAATTATGGAGGCGGATCACTATAATAATGAATTTAGACCTGCATTAGCCAATATTTTTCCTATTTCATTCTCTAAATATATAAGTGAAAATGAGTTAAAAAATATGACAAAAATGGATTCCATAGTACATCCAGGTAGATATGAAAATTACCACAATTATGATGCGCTAATCAAAAATGATTTGGAGAATACAAAACTTACAAATGAACAAATTAAAGCTTTATCTAAAGCTTGGCATTTTAGACAAGAAAGGATTACGGTTGGTTTACGCTTTCAAATTAAATTAAAAGAACAAGGAAAAGAATTGCTTACACTTATTGAACAAAAATATTCACATTAAAATATTATGGAAGTACATCACCCACATCACCCAACACATAAAAAGAAATGGTCGGAATATATTATTGAGTTTGTCATGTTGTTTGCAGCGGTTACGCTCGGTTTTCTCGCAGAAAACTTAAGAGAGCATCAAATCATGAACCATCGGGTGGAGCAAAATAAAATTGCTATTCTAAAAGATTTACAGGCAGATTCAGCTGATATTTCTAGAGTGATAGCTGTGGAAGACAGCTGCATCAAAAGATATAATAGAATTAACAACTACTTGTACCTAGCAAAGACAAAAAAAATAACCCAAGCGCAATTAATTGATTCAATTAAAAATACGCCCCAATTTATTGCTTATTCTACTACGCTATACATGAACAATAGTTCGTTTAAAAATATGCAATCCAGCGGTTTACTAAGTTATGTGGAAGAAGGCGAATTAAAAAACACTTTGGCAAGTTATTACGAAGTGGATTTTAAATCGATTGAAGCTGCCAATGAATTTTTTGATCAAGTAGGCATTGTATTTAATAACTATTACCCAATTGGACTTGGCAAATTAATTAGAGATTACCAAAAATTTTCTAATGAATTCGAAATAAACGATGCAGAAACTTATCAAAATTTCATGTTGGGCTTAGATAAAACAAAAAATATGGTAAATTCGGATGAATTTATTTTTGAAGTTCAAAAATATTATAACTTTTTATTCATCTATCGTACAAGTTTATTAAGTGCTCAGAAAAATAATGAAAAACTGATTCAAATTTTAAAGTCTGAGATACATTAAATCAATTTTATGGAAGTACACCACCACAGCCACAAACCTAAAAATTGGAAAGAGTATATTACTGAATTCATTATGCTGTTTGCGGCGGTTACCCTTGGATTTCTCGCAGAAAATTTAAGAGAGCATCAGATCATTGAACACCGTAAGGATCAGAACCTCATGGCGATGATAGATGACCTCAAACAAGATTCAATCGAAATTGAGGCAAGAATCAATGAATATAAAAATTCATTTTACGTTTTTGAAAAAATAAAAGACATTTCTCTTACTTATCAAAATCAAAAGCTAAATGAAAATGTCGCAGTAGATTCAATTGTCAACACTTATTCAAATGCCGTATTCGGCTTTGGGTTATTTATAAATAATGCTTCTTATAAAAACACAATAGCATCTGGCAGTTTAAGTAATATTGAAAACTTTGAAACTAAAAAATTAATTGCCCAATATTATGAAGCGCTGTATGGCAAGTTGGTCGTAAATAATAAGGTGCTTGATGATGACGTGAATGAATTCATGAACAAGTCATTTAATTATGGCTATATGGATCGTTCCGATACTTTGTATCCAGGACAGACTAGAACTACAAAAATGCAATTAGAAGATTTTAAGTCTATACCAAGTTTAAGGAATTCAATTCTCGCGCCAGAATTTAGATTGACGGTGAATAAATTAGAGAGCAGGTGTGCATATTATCTTTATATTATGCAAACAGCCAAGGAGCTTAATAATCAATTATTAATTCAATTAAACAAAGGCGTCTTTTAAGCTATAAATTCAATAGCCTCATGTCTTTATTTTCAAGTATCGAATGAGTATGTCCATACATACCCACTTTAAACATTGTTTTAGCAAGTTGCTGATCGGTGATGCTTAAGGTTTTGCCTAGTAATTTTATAATTGGATAAAAGAATCGAGATAAAGTATACATGAAATTTGGTTCCTTTCTTTTTTTCGTTGGGTAAATATATCCCGGTCTAAATGTATAAAAGGCTTTAAATCCTAATGAATCAATTGCATTTTCTATAGCCCCCTTATCTCTTGCAAATTGCAAATTGCTTTTTTCAGTCCTATCTGCCCCCTGCCCACTTAATAAACAAAATGTTGCGGTTGGGGAATTAGTATAAATACACTTTGCTAAATTATAAGGATAATCAAAATTAATGATTCTAAATTCATCTGCCGGAACAGACCCTGTATAGGCCCCCAGACAATAATAAACAATATTCACCTGGTTGAATAAATGAACATATTGGTCATAATTTAAAAAATCATCAACAACGATTTCTTTATATTTTGGGTGAACGATCTTTGTTGGGTTTCTTACTAATGAAATCACTTCGATAATGTCATTATTGGACATACATAATTGAAGTACTATACCTCCAATCATACCCGTACTCCCAACAATTACGATTTTCTTTTTCATCATATTATAATTAAGTGAGAAATTGAAGGCATAACCTGCCAAATAGTGCAGTATTTATTTTTCCTGTATTCATATGCACTCAAGCCCATATAAACCGTTGAATTAAAGATAATAAAGAAATATATAATGTTTAGGGTTAAATTTGTTCCTTATTGGTATTTAGGAACATCTTAATCATTTAAAAAAGGTGCTTAAAATACAAGTAAAATAAATTGCACATTCAAAAAATAAAAAATGGAAGTACATCACCACAGCCACAAGCCAAAAAACTGGAAAGAATATATCACAGAGTTTATTATGCTATTTGCCGCCGTTACACTTGGTTTTTTTGCAGAAAATCAAAGAGAGCATATGATAGAAAATCATAGAGCAGAGCAATACATGCAGAGTCTATTAGAAGACTTGAAAAAAGATACCGCATTTTTTAATATGCTTGAAGAATATGATCAAAATCAAGTTTATAAAATTGACACATCCACTAATTTGTTAATCAACAATGTTTGGAATGACAGCACCATAAAACTACTTTATGCAGTAAACTTGAAAACACTTGGAAATTTTCCATTAAATATTAATGAAAGAGCGGCATCTCAATTAAAAAATGCGGGCGGAATGCGCCTTATTCAAAATCAAGATTTAAGCAATAAGATTGCCGCTTATTGGGAGGCAGCAGAAACAATTAAAAATACCGGATTAGCAGTGGAAGACTATAAAATTAGAGCGAGAGATAAATCTTATAGCATTTTTGATCATAGATTTTATCAAAATGTAACTACCGCAAGCGTGAAATCGAATGTTAAATTAATGACAACAGATCCTATTGTTTTAACTGAATATTCAAATCGATTGAATCATATCAGAAATTCTTTGGCCAATGTTCGACTCCCTCAGTTAAGAAATTTACATAAAACAGCTAATGAACTCATTGCAGATCTAAACAAAGAATACGATTTTAAATAACTATTTAGTACAAACAAAGAAGCCCGTCAATGACGGGCTTCTTTGTTTTAAGCTATTGTTTAAAATAAGCTAAAAAATTATTTTTGGTTCAATAATTCAAGCAACGCCTTTGAATCATACAAGCCCCACTCTTCAACAATCTTACCATCTTTCATGGCATTTACTACATTCATTATCACTTTCACTTCCTTATCTCCCTTTTTAAAAATGACGTGTTGAAATGAAATAACATAATTTGTAACGCCATCAGGTGAAGCTTCTTTGTTAACAGCTTCCCAAATTGGATCAATTTTGTCTACCTTAATGGTTACGCCAGTTGATTTGAAAAAAGCAAAATTAGCTACATTTTGATCTAAGCTCATTTCGTTTTGATTATCATGAAATTTTGCATTTTCAGCGTAATATCCTCTATATGTAACAGAATCCATTGTTTCAAAAGCCAATGTCGTCTTTTTTACTAAATCAATATTAGCTGAGCTATCAAGATTATACCCAACAGCGTCTTCTGGATAAGCAGACGTATTTGTTGATTCTGTTTTTGGAGAACATGCAATAATTGAACTTACAAGGAAGCAAGATAAAATGAACTTTTTCATACTTGAATTTTATGTTTGATGAAGGAGCAATCTAGCTTTCAGAATAGGTTATTTTAGATAAAATCGCTGAAAATTTGTTCCTTTTGCCCTTTTGGGAACATCTTAAGTCTAAAGCTACCTTTTAAAAGAGCCGGCACCTATTAACTTTATTATGCTAAGATCAATTTTGAATCTAATTGCTTAATTAACAAATCAAACACAAAAATGAAAAAAAACATCTTTTTAGGCTTTGCCTTGACTGCTTTATTAGCTAGCTGCTCTCAGTCACCAAAGAGCATTTCTATGACTGGCGTTTACAGTATGGACCAAGCTGTTGTTTCTGATGGTACAACCGAAACAGTTACTTTAGCAACTGAAGGGAATACACAATTTAAAATGTACACTCCTGAATCTTATTTCTTTATTTATCAAGCGAAGGATTCTTCAGTAGGATTCGGACTTGGTTCTTATACTTTTGCAGATGGTAAAGTAGTAGAAACTAATATTTTCAATACAAATACACTTGATTCTACACAGGTAGCTAATTTAGAAATTGCTCAAACAGACAAAGGCTATACACAAACTATCCCAGAATTGACGTTGAATGGTAAAAAATGGAACTTAAAAGAAACCTATACCTCTATTGCTGCTTCGGGCACTTCTCAATTAGACGGAGTTTGGCACCAAACAAAAAGCATCAATGTAACTGGACAGGATTCTATTGTAAACACCTACAATGAATATAAAATATACCATGCTGGTCATTTTATGTGGGCTGCTAGATTCTTAGCAGATACAACAAGTACGACTTATACAAAAGCAATAGGTCAAGGTACTTTTACTTTAAATAACAATGACTTAACAGAAGATTTAACATTTACTAGCAACAAAGCTTGGGCAGGTAAATATAATATCCCTGTAACTTTCAATGGTGCAGACGAGTTTACTCAAACAATTGTTGATACAGTAAATAAAGTGACTAGTATCAAGACTTACAAGCGTGTAAGCAAATAAATGTTTTAAAGTTTAGGTTGAAAAAATACAAAAAAGCCCTGGCAATCTGCCGGGGCTTTTTCTTATCGTTAAATCGAGTATAACTACTTCAATAAAGCAGCCATATTCGTTGGATCATATACCAACCACTCTTCAACAATTTTACCATCCTTATTAAATAAGTCAGCTTGGAACATGACTACATCCACAGACTTGTCGCCCTTTGTGAAAGTCGCGGTTAAATAAGTATACACATAATCCCCTTGGTTTCCGTCTTTGAAATTAAAATGACTACTCCACATTGCATAGTCATCTTTCACTTTAGCTTTAATTCCAGCAGCTATAAAACCTTGTTGTAAAGCCACATTCTCTGCTAAATTTGTCAATTTACCATTGTCATGAAATTTAGCAGTATCTGCATATTTTGTGACATAACTAGCTGTGTCGTAGTTCTCAAGATCCTTAAAAGTTGCTTTAATTTGATCCATGTGCGCTGTGCTATCATAATTAAATCCAAATTGATGTGGATCGGTTGTAGCAGTCGCGTTTTCACCCTTTTGAGAGCAAGAAACTACAGAAATGGCGATAATTGCCAATAAAATGATTCTTTTCATGTTTTTTTGTTTTAGTGATTGAATGTCTAAAGAACGAATAACTTGACTTTCAACACAATATAAAGGGCATGAGGATGTTCCAATAGGGCATTTTGGAACAAATTAGAGAAATTTCGATTCTGGGAAACAATCTAGAAATTAGATGAAATTCTATTTAAAGCAACTCATTTTAAGTATCTTGACAACTAAACATCAAGTAATCAGACCTTTATGGCTATTTTGTTCCCCCTTTTTGGCATTTTTACTTCTTTCATACTCATCTATTATCTTAGTTCCTTAAATAGATCCAATATTTTCCTAGCCCTGTTTTTTCTATGCTGCAACTTAGTAGTCATGGTCTATTATGGGCTTCATTTTACAAAAGATATTTTTTGGGAGGGGGTTTCATTCGTCAACTGGCTGCCTTTATCATACTTACTTGGGCCTCTATTGTTCTATTATGTCAAGACCACCTTGGCAGATAATAATAAATTACAAAAATGGGATTGGCTGCATTTATTGCCAGCTTTCCTTACGATTATCAATTGTTTGCCATTCACAACCCTGCCTTTTGATCAAAAATCAAAAATTGCACATGAAATTGTAAATATAACCGAGAACTATTCGCTTAACTTTTTATTTGCCTCTTTCGAGTTCATCCTTTTTTCTAGGTCTGCACACTTATTAATTTATGCGATTGGGTCTATTGCTTACTTTTTAATTCAAAGCAAGAATACATTTAAAAAGTTCAATCGCTTGCCTTCTAATCATTTGATTTTAAAGAAGTGGTTCTTTTTACTTTGTGGGATCCAAATTATAATCGCCCTTAATAGTATTGGTCATATGTCGACCATTTACGGGTATCATTTTTCAATTCTAGGTATTCCCTCTACTGAAATTTTTTCAGAGAAATACTATTTTGAAATTTGTGGTGGTGGATTTTTCTTGCAAAATATTTTCTTATTCTTATTCCCTAAGATCCTTTACGGAAATGTATCCTACACGGTTGAACAAGGAAAAGAAAGTATTATTGAGGATTTTAAGCAAAGTTTACCTAAAAAAGTAAAAGAGTCTGCTAGTATACAAGATTTCGAAGAGGTAATTAATGAATATTTAAAAGGAAACCCTTTTATACAAAAAGAGTTTTCATTATCTCAAATGTCTTTCGACTTAAAAATTCCTGAAAGAACCTTATCCGTCTATTTTAATAAAGACCTGAATATTACATTTAGTGAGTGGAGAAAGCATCTAAGAATCGACCATGTTTGTAAGATGATTGAACAAGGTGAATCTAAAAATTTAACAATTGAAGCAATTTCATCTAATGCAGGATTTGCATCTAGGTCTAAATTCATTGACGCTTTTAAAGAGCGAAAGGGTGTTACCCCCTCCGCTTTTATAAAATCTATAAGTTCCATTGAAGTTTAACGAGGCATTAAACCTAATTGTCTAAAGAACTCTAAATTGTCCATAAAATCTTGCTCTTCGGTAATTTTACCATTCACAACAGTTGCAATTGTACAGCCAATTACATCTACCTCTTTGTTTGTAGCTGGGATACCAAAGAAGTTGCCTGTATGCTTACCCTTAAAATTCCAGTATTTTACTACTTTATTACCTTGTGCAATAGACTCTTTTACAGTAAACTTACGATTTGAGAAACCTGTAATATAGTTTCCATAATAAGCTATACAATTAGCCTTGCCCATTGTCGCAGGCGCTGTGTGCAACATCGCGTTTTCTGCATAAGCAGTATCTAAAATGTTTATTCTGCCTTCGTTAATGACTACATCCCAAACACGATTGTATTCTTTCATGTTTTTAGTAGCTTGATCTATTTTTTGTGCCGATACAGCTGTAGCTGTCAATGTAGATAATGCCATTAAGCATATAAACATTTTCTTCATATTATTGGTTTTTGATGAAAGCTAAAAATATCCTTTACTTGTTTCAGAAAATTCAAATGAACGCTTAAATATGTTCCAGATTACGCAAAAGGAACGAAAATAGGAATGTTCCAAATTCGCTTTTGGTTAAACTGAAAGAAAACGAATGTTTTAAACTGACTCAATCAAGAATAATTAGAGAAATTTGGTATTTTTATCAAAACCTAATATTGAATCAATCAGTATATATAAGTATTGCTAATAAAACAGACGCACTCAAAATTGCGAGCTTCTATGAACAACTTAGCATTGCTAGTAAACAAAAATTTGCACCTCATCCTTTTACAACCGACTACCTTACTAATCAACTTTTAGAAAACAATAATTATTTAACTATTATAGCCAAGGATAAAAAAACGGATGTGATAATTGGTTATTCAGTAACCCAATTATGGCTATTTGATTACGATATTGAAAGGTGGTCTAAATATGGTCAAACAATTAATAATGATAACAGAAAATTCGCTTGTTTTGCACCATCGGTGGCGGAAGAATATCATTATACAGGTGTAGGTACTAAGTTGTTAAATTTTACAACGACAATACTAAAAGAAAAATCCTTCGAACATATTTTATTATGGGGCGGGGTGAAATGCACGAATATACCTGCATTGAAATTTTATTTGAAAAATGGATTTAAACTAATGGGGCATTTTGACTACGAAGGTAGTAATTACGATATGCTCTTAACTATAGATTAATTAAATTATGAAATTATATATTCCATTACTCTCAATTGTTTTTTTTGCTTTTACAAATGTGAATGCGCAATCAAATAATTCCTCCAATTCAAATCTAGGATTTAAAGTAATACCGCTGGGCGTGAAAGGTGGATTAGACGAATCTAATCTTTCTGCCTATTTGGTTGCAGCAAATGGCAGTGAACAATATATTTGTTTAGATGCCGGCACTATTTATAAAGGTTTAGATCTGGCTATCGCTAATAAATTATTCAAAGAAACCAATCCAACCGTTGTTCAGCAAAAGCAAATCAATAGCTATTTTATTTCTCATGCGCACTTAGACCATACGGCTGGATTAATTATGAACTCTCCTAACGATGCTTCAAAAAAAATATATGGACTGCCCTCGGTTTTAGAAGTATTTAAAAAGAATTATTTTACCTGGTCTGCATGGGCCAATTTTGGAAATGAAGGAGAAGCGCCCATTTTAAAAAAATACAATTATACACCCTTAATAGCTAAGCAAGAAATAGCGATTGATGGCACTGGCTTATTTGTTACCCCATTTATTTTAAGCCATGTAAAACCCTATGAGAGTACTGCATTTTTAGTACGTAATCAATCTAGCTATCTACTTTACCTAGGGGATACAGGCGCAGATAGCATTGAGCAAAGCGCGCAGTTGTTTCAATTATGGCAATCCATTGCGCCTTTGATTGTGAAGGGACAACTTAAAGGAATTTTTATAGAGGTTTCTTTTGACAATAGCGTTCCGGGAAAATCTTTATTTGGTCATTTAAACCCAACATTGTTAATGCATGAACTAGGAAAACTAAATGATATGACAAATGGCAATTTGAATAAAACCCCAATTTATATCACCCATTTAAAACCTTGTACAAATTGTGAAATAAATATTCAACAACAAATACAAAAGGCGAATCAATTAAACCTGAAAATTCAATACCCTTCACAAGCAACTAAAATAGATTTATATTAATTTAAAATTAAATGTTTTAAATTATCTATACCTTTACAATTCACTTAAAAACATTCAATATGTCAACTAAAATTACAGTCAACAACAATGGCTCTTTAAAAATAGAAGGAGATTTTACAATCGTAGATAGAGAAGGTAATGCCTACGATTTAGGCGGAAGAAATGTATTAGGTTTATGCAGATGTGGTTTAAGTAAAAATAAGCCATTCTGCGATGGTGCCCACAACGGCCAATTTGAACATCAAGCAACTGCTTTTGCATTGCCTCCGAAAAAAGCTTAACGAAAACTTATAAAGGGACTTAATATTAAGTCCCTTTTTTTGGGCTATTATTGACTAGCTTTAGGACTCAAAATTGACAATGCTGTATAAAATACTAACAGTTGCCGGACTCGCTACTTTCGAAATTTACGCAGCCATTCCCGCGGGATTTGCCTTTAAACTTTCTCCATTTGTAATATTCTTCGCAAGCGCCATTGGTGGCCTAGTAGGTGTTTTTGTTGCAGCCTATCTTGGAGATATCATTAAAAATTGGCTGAACAGATTTAGAAAACCAAAACCTTTTAAGTCAGAACCTGGTTTTGTTTTAAAAATCTGGGAAAGATACGGCGTCATTGGACTAGGCTTATTGGGTACAATGTCTGTAGGCGCACCTATAAGCATAGGCTTAGGGGTTGGATTTAATGTGCCTACTAGTAAAATGGTTTTCTGGTGTTGCATGGGCGTATTAATTCGTTGCGCCCTATTTACATCCATCGGACATTTTAGTTTGAAATTATTTTAATAAAGCAAATTGCTTTTCGGCAATAAAAAAAGGCAGCCAAATAATGACTGCCTTTTTTTATTGAAAGTAATGCTACCAAAATTTAATATACAGCGCAATCACTACACCTAAAACAAGCATGACCATGGCCAAATGCGCATTGGATAATTTAAACTGTCCTTTATCTTCTGTAATTTCATTTTCATGCTTTTGACCTTTCACATCCAACAAACTTATGAGGATGATCGCCAAGGTTGTAAAACAAAATACCCAACCCATCTGAATTAAATAAGGAATTTCGAAACTGCCAGATGCAGTTTGATAAGCCGTATATAAAATGGTTTCATTGCCCATCCATCCTGGTAAGAACTTATCAAATATAACTGAAAGCACAACACCCAAAAAGATACCGGTGATAGCTGCTTTTGAAGTCGCTTTTTTCCAGAAGAACCCTAAAAGGAATACCGGGAAAATGGCAGGAGAAATATACCCAGTATATTTTTGAATAAATTCAAATCCACCTTTGCCGCCAATGCCTAAAGTATCTTTCCAGTTAATCACAATTGCTATTAATAATGAAAGGATGATAATCACTCTACCTGTCGTAACAATCTTGGTATCACTGGCTTCTTTATTAATGTATTTTTTATAGATATCTAATGAATAAATGGTGGATATGCTATTTGCTTTCCCGGCCAATGATGCCACAATCGCTGCCGTCAAAGCAGCCATAGATAAGCCTTTTAAGCCAACTGGTAAAAAGCCTACCACCGATGAATAAGCATTGTCTTGGTTCAAAACACCATTGGTCATCATTTGTGTTTGTAAGCCACCATTTTGATATAATACATACGCTGCAATACCTGGAACAACAACTAAAATGGGCATCATTAATTTTAAAAAGGCGGCAAATAAAATACCGGTTCTTGCAGTTTTCAAATCTGCGCCTAATGCTCTTTGAGTAATATATTGATTACATCCCCAATAATTTAAATGCGCAATCCATATACCAGCAACCATCATTGCCATCCCTGGTAAACTTGAATAATCTTCAATTTCTTTTTGCGTTGAACCAGGACCTGGTTTGTCAAAAATCATTTTAAAATGATCTGGTGCTGCTTTCATTAAATGCTTGAAACCTGCAATCATATCTTTACCCATACCAAATTGCTCGCTCACCACTGTCAATGCAATATAAGAAGTGATCAAGCCGCCTACTGTTAATATAAGCACTTGAAATACATCTGTGTACCCAATCACTTTCATTCCTCCAAGTGTAATGAACAAAGCAAATACAGCAAGCCCAATCATGATCAAATGAAAATGTTCTCCACCAGTTAAATTGTTAATTGCAATAGACCCCAGGTATAAAATCGAAGTTAGGTTTACAAAAATGTACAAGAACAACCAGAAGATTGCCATGATCATGGCTACAGTTTCGTTGTACCTTGTTTTTAAAAATTGAGGCATCGTGTAGATGCGGTTCTTCAAATAAACCGGCATAAAAAAAATCGCTACCACCACCAAGGAGACCGCAGCCAACCATTCGTAAACGGAGATAGCAAGACCTAATCTAAAGCCATTACCACTCATGCCTATGAATTGCTCTGCAGATATATTTGATGCAATTAAACTTGCGCCAATTGCCCACCATGTTAATTGACCTTCTGCCAAGAAGAAATCTTTGGTGTTTGTAATGTCTGATTTCTTTTTTCGATAAATCCAAACCCCATAAGAGGAGATTAAAATAAAATACAATACAAATACAATGTAGTCGTAGGTTTGCAATCCTTGATTCATAAAGCTTCGTTTAAGTTTACTAAATTAAGGTTTATCTATTATATTTAACTATAATTCAAAGGCTATGAACCCTAATTTTAATCAATTTAGTAAGCTAATTAGCAACCCTATCTCTTTTAGATTTTTTTTATTTCAAAAACTACCTGCCGCATTTTTTTCTGGATTAAGAATTCAGCATTTTGATGCAAATAGCTGTACGGTAAAAATAAAATACAGCTGGTTTAGTAAAAATCCATTTAAGTCGATCTATTTCGCAGTAGAAGCAATGGCCGCAGAAATGTGTTCAGGAATGTTGGCTTTTGGACAAGTATATAAACGTAATCCAAAGATTAGCATGTTGGTTGTAAAGCTTGAAGTTAATTTTGTCAAGAAGGCAACAGGAACAATTTTGTTTACATGCGAAGATGGTACAGCAATTCAAGCAACGATTAATGAGTCTATATCCACTGGGGAGGGCAAAACAATCACAACGCTCTCAAAAGGAAAAAACTCCGCGAACGAAACTGTTGCGGAGTTTTTAATCACTTGGAGCTTTAAAGCAAAATCTTAAAACGTAGTTGATCCATTTGGCTGATAAGCATATCTAAATGTGTAATAACGTTGTTTAAATAATTTGTCGTTAACCGAAGCATTAGCAGACAAGGTTACACCTCCTTTATAATAGTTAAGAATTTCTACTTTTGCATACTTTCCTGCAGCTGTTCTAATCACTAATACACGGCCAGCTATTGGATTTACCAAAGTTGTTAAACCATCATAGGTATACCAACCTCTTCCACTTCCAAACGGAATTGCAAAAGATGCTGCATTGGCATTGTCTGTAGCAAAAGAAGAATCAGTTGGGATTGTTTTTAAATCATCGAATAAGCCTTTAAAAACAAATGCACCGCCAAAGCCTGGACCACTCGTACCGCTGTTTACTAAAATTTTTGTAGAAGAAAAAGCAATATCCCATTTTGTAGTAGCTGCATCAGTTGAAGCAATCACTTTATTATCTACCAAACTATAATAAGTTGTGGTGCCTGCACTTTGGGGTCTTCCATCAACTCCCAAGCCTGTTACTGTATCTGCAGCAAGGTCTTTCACAGTAATAGCACTCACTGGTACAACAATCGTCTCTTCATCCTTTGAACAAGCTACCATTGCTACACTTAGCACGAACACCATCGCGATTTTTGTTACACTCTTTCTCATGATTATTTGTTTTTTGTATTGTAAAATTTATAATTAATACTTGTATAAAAAGTCCTTCCCGGAAGGTTTGGCAAATTAGCAGCATCAATATAGTTTGTGATATTGTCCACACCCGCTTGCACTGTCAAGCCATTCTTGAATGTTTTGCCAATAGCGCTGTTAACTGCAACATAGCCACTAGCAAAAACATCACCATTGTCAAATACTTCGTTTCCATTATTATTATTAACGGCCCAACGACTTCGGTAAATGGTTCTAACATTCAAGTAATAACCCTTGGGGGAATTATAATTTAATTTAAACTGTAGTTTATGTTTGCTTGTATTTGGCAAACCAACATACTCACTCATTTTTAAAATTCTACTATAGCCCTCGTTGTTTTTTGTATACACTGTCCCAGATTTTATTTCTTTGATCTGGTCTTTATCTCCCGTTACTAAAAATTGATAGCCTCCGCTGATCGTCCAATTTGGATTCAATTTATATTGCCCTTCCAACTCAAAGCCCGTAGTAAATGCACGTCCAATATTCAAGTAACTATAAATCTGTGCACCAGTTACATAAGTCCCTACTTGCTGTGATTCAATCAAGTTCTTAATATCATTTCTGAAAAATTGAGCAGAAATATTTGCGCGGTCATTTATTTTCCAGTCCCATGTAAAATGCATACCATTGGAATATTCAGGTTTCAATGATTTTAATTGATAATAACTTGGAAATAAATTGCCAATTTGACCTAGTGCATCTAGTTTGGCAATCACTTGTTGTGCTTGAGCTACACCATAAACACTATAGCTTCCAGCTGCTGCATTGGTAAAGTCTAAAAAGAGCTGTCTAAAATCTGGAGCTTTAAAACCTTGTCCTATACTTAGCCTAAATTGATGTTGCTGATTTAACTTATACAACATGGAAACCTTAGGACTAAATGCAGAGGCGAATTGGGTATTGTTGTCAAATCTTACCCCTCCAATAATTGTGAATTTTTCGATTGGCTTCCATTCTATTTGAGTGAATGCGTAATGAATTTCATTTTGCTTCCTTAGTTTCTCACTATCATAACGACTACTTTTAACCCCTTCCCATACTGCACCAATACCAAATACGGCTTGAAGATTTTTTTGAATATCCCAATCGGTTTGATTTTCAATTCTTTTAAAATTATGATTCAACACATCTCTATAAGGCAAGCCATTAATCGTTAAAAGATTTTGAACCGCGTCATAGGTAGTGTTATAGGCTCTAATACTAGTTTTGAGTTTAGCAGAAAAGCGGTGATTCAAAGTAGAGGATAAGTTTAAATCATTGATGGATTCTTTCCCTATCGAATAAATTGTAACTCCATTATTAGCAACGGCGATTTCATTTTGAATTTGCTCATTTGTATAACGTGCATTCAAAATAATATTCGTCTTGTTACTTAGTTGCCATTTTATTTGTTGGGTACTCGTGTACCTTTCGATCGGTGTAGTCACTCGGCTATTGCTGTTCGGACGAATACTGTATCCATCTGTATTGTATAAATTATAAAAACCCTGATAAGCTATATTTTTTGAATTCAATTTGGTTTCCAGATTCGCATCAATGGTGTTATAAGTGCCGTATCTTAATCCTACACTTAGCGGCGCGCCAATTGCTGCATCTGTGATAATATTAATTACACCGGCCATTGCTTCGCTACCATACAAACTTGAAGAAGGCCCTTTTACAATTTCAATTTTTTTAATATTTCCTAAAGCAACTCTATTTAAGTCCAATACGCCAGCTGTTCGTCCGACCAAGGGTTCTCCATTAATCAGAATTATGGTGTAGTCTGGATTTAAGCCCTGTAACTGAATACCTGCTCCAAACCCGCTCGTTAAATTTAGACCGGTTTGTTCTTTTAAAATATCTGTCAATCTTAAAGAGCCATTTTGCTGTATTGTTTTCGCATTGATAATGGTTACAGGAACCGTAAGATTACTTAATTTTCGTTCCGTCCTGGTTGCTGTAACCACTACGCTATCTGCATTTTGATCCAGTGTATCTTTAAGGACAGGCGCTTGTGCTTGCAAGATTCCTGCAATCAAAAGCGTCAAATTGGTTATAAGAAAATAGCGTTTTTTCATTCAGAATGCAAAGGTGCACCTGATTCATAGATCTGTATAATTATACAAACAAGAATTGGGTTTTAAGGACCATATTTTGACATTAAGATGACATTGTGTTGTACTTAAAAATTGTTAAATTTTTTTCTTGTGATTTTGATCATTTTTATTCAGACATAATGGTCGTAACTTTAAACAAATTAAGCGTATGTCAAAATTTATATTCTCTAAACCAGTGGTGCATTATCAAAATACGGTGGAAGAATTAGTGGAACATACCATCGAGCTTGGACAAGGTATACTTGCAGACAATGGTGCACTTTGTGTTAATACTGGAAAATTTACGGGGCGTAGTCCTGAGAATAAATTTTTTATAAAAGATATTATAACAGAAAACACAATTGACTGGGGTGGATTTAATCATGCAATGGATACTAGGTATTTTATTCCGCTGCGTGATAAAATGATTGCCTATTTAGAAAAGCAAAAGGCTATTTGGGTTAGAGATGCTTTTGCTTGTGCCGATAAAAATTATCAATTGTCTTTAAGATTATATACAGAGCTTCCATGGAGTGCCCTGTTTGCAAATAATATGTTTATAAGACCCTCTAAAATTGAATTAGAAAAATTTGATCCTGAATGGCAGATTATTCATGCACCCAATTTTAAAGCAGATCCTTTAGTGGATGGTACATTAGCGGAAAATTTTTCGATCATCTCCTTTTCAGAAAAAATAATATTAATTGGTGGCTCTGCTTATACTGGAGAAATAAAAAAAGGAATTTTTTCTGTACTAAATTTCTTGTTGCCTCATAACAAACAGGTATTAAGTATGCATTGTAGTGCAAATGAAGGCGAAACTGGAGATGTGGCTTTGTTTTTTGGATTAAGCGGAACAGGAAAAACAACATTAAGTGCAGACCCAAAAAGAAAATTAATTGGGGATGACGAGCATGGATGGGCAAATAATTCAGTTTTTAACTTTGAAGGGGGATGCTATGCTAAAACAATAAATTTAAGTGCCGAAAATGAACCTGATATCTATGGCGCAATAAAACAAGGCGCACTTTTAGAAAACATTGTATTTTTTGAGGGTTCAAATAAAGTGGACTTTAGTGATACAAGTATTACTGAAAATACTAGAGTGAGCTATCCTATTGAACATATTCACAATATAGTTCGACCTTCTATGGGGGCACAACCAAAAAATATTTTCTTTCTTACCTGTGACGCCTATGGCATATTACCACCAATTAGCAAATTAACTGCAGAACAAGCAATGTATCAGTTTATTAGTGGCTATACTGCAAAAATTGCCGGTACGGAAGAAGGCATTAAATCTCCAAAAGCAACTTTCAGTAGTTGTTTTGGCGCGCCATTTATGCCACTTCACCCGGGGGCTTATGCGAAACTATTGGGCAAAAAAATAGAAGAAAATAATTGTAGCGTTTGGTTAATCAATACAGGCTGGTCAGGTGGAGCATATGGTACAGGAAAAAGAATGGCATTGAATAATACGCGTAAAATGATTGAAGCCGTTTTAAATGAAACCATCGATACGGGAGGGTATGAAGATTTTCCGATATTTAATTTCAAAGTTCCTAAACATGTTAACGGCGTAGATTCAAATTTATTACAACCAGAAAATACTTGGCAAGACAAAAATAAATATGCAGAACAACGTATTTGTTTAGCTGAACTATTTCAAAATAATTTCATAAAATTTGAAGCGGGCGTTGATTCAAAAATATTAGAGGCTAGGCCAAAATTTTAACCCTTTTCGATTAATTTTTGAACCGTCTTCACTTCAGTCTCTATGATAAAATATTCAAAAAATCTTTTATCATCCTCTTTACGAATACTTCCAATCAAGCCTACCTCACCTTGAGTGATAAACATGTACTTATCATTGATTGAATTCATGACATCACTTCTAACTTTTTTCTGAAGTCCAATGTTTTTATCTTTAATCCCAAGTACATGGTTGATCTCCGCTATCTCAACATTGTTCTTTTTGCCATGAGCGTGAATCAATAAATGAATCAATCCTAATTCAATTTCAGTAAACGCCTGATTGATAGACTTAGATTTTAATGACTTTAGTTGCGCTCTTTCAATTTTTTTACGGACGGTTAGATTAAATAGCCAAACAAAAAATACAACTACAATTACACTAGCTGCTATTATGATCAGAATCCACCCTATTTTATAGTCAGCACCCCAGATTGGAAAATCAAGTAGCTGAAAATCGTTCATATTTAATGTCCAATACTTAAAATCTTTTGAAACTTGCTGATACTTATAAAATTTTCCTTTGTAATAAAATACGGTCAAGTTTTGTGCGTTGCGAATAAAAAACTGGTTTAGGTCTGCTTTTTTAGACTGATAAATTTTATTGTGGATGTAATCAAAAATATATACTTCATCATTAATGATATATATTCTTCCATTTTCATAAGAATAGTAAGTTGCGCTATTTTTTTGACCTAATAACTTTATAAGTGGATTTGACATTTTCCCAATTTTGATCCAATTGGTCGTTTTTATATCTAGGTAATAACTTGTGTAGTCAAATATGCCATTATAAAAAGAAGGATCTTTCAATCCCTTGTTTTCAAATTTTTGAAAAGGGACATAAAGTCTGCCTTCAGCTGGAGAGAACCATTCATAATCCCCATTGAACACTTCAATATTGGTTGGAATAATATCCCATTCCTGATCTACCGAATTGTATTTTCTAACATGTGCTGTTTTTGTCCAAAATCCATACCCTCCATAATTATAAATTTGATCCTTATAAATGAAGTTGGTGCAGTCAATATTGTAGTTAATATTAATAGTATTGTCTATTTTTCTAAAAACCACGCTATCCCCAACAGGCTCTTGCATCTGAAAAATGAACCCTGTTTGAGATAGAAATAGGTAGATTTTGCCGTTATTCTTAATTAATTCTTGGCCATTAGGGCCAAATGAGGTTCCATTAAGGGGTAGAATTTTATTACTAATTCCCAAAACTATCTGCCCATTATAATCAGTTAGTTCCTTAATTTTTTGCAATAAGGGATTGAAATGAACCGTATATTGCCTTTCGCAAGGGATAAATTGAGCTGAAACGGATGAAGAAATGAGGCTAGAAGCGAAAAAAAGTGAAATTATACTATTTTTATAACGCATTGATAATCATTAATTAATTAGGAAAGTAACTTATCTATATTGAAATTTTTCTATATAAAAATAAGAAATAACCTATTACTTCACGCGTTTATTCACTCAATTTGTGATAAAATATTCTAGATAACGGAAATTTGCTTCAGCTTTTGGGGGAAAGCTATGGATTTTATAGGGGAGCCGGGTAACCAGCTCCCCTTTTCATTTGAATTAATTACGCCTAACTTACATATGGAGCAACCTCAACTTAATTCCTTAGAAGTTGATTTGAGCCTGAATTCTCAACAAGCCTCCTTTTTGAAGATTGTCCTGATTCTTAAAATCCTCAAATTGTCTTGAAGAGCGTGTATACATAGTAACTAATTCGAAATTTTTATTCGGTTGCCATTCTATACCTAGCTCGAATTCAGTTACTTCGTATGCTCTAGCATCTAATTCATGCTTTTTACCACCTTTATAATACTGAAATCTTGTAAAAGGAATGATTACCTGATGGTTTATGCTTGTTTTATAAGAAGTAGTAATATATCCTCCTCTTAACGACTTGGTTTCGATCGAATCTGTCAATTTATTGAATTCAGGGCCTTTTCCAATGTTATATTCAGCCTGAATACCAAAAGGCTTTGGGTAGAGAATAAAGGATGCTGCAGCTCGAGCATCTTCATAAGATTTATCTTTCTTCAGTTTTACGCCAGTACTTATTTGATCTGTCCCCAATACATATTTACCTCTATATCCTTGAATGCCGGCTTCTATTATTTGATTGCCAATTGAAAATGGATAAGACAACCTCATCACTGTATGTAAGTTATTATTGGCCTCTGGCTTATTGGCAGTCTGGCCATTGTAAACACCTAATCCAAATACACCATAATCTCCTGATCCTTTTAATCCATCACTAACTAAGCTAGAAAATAATTTTCTAACAGTCTTAGGTGCCCAATAAAAGTTTACGCCAAGGTCTCTTTCATTTGATACAGCACTATTTAGTGCATCATTTCGATCTAAGGGGAGTCTATTTTGGCTTGATTGCATGTTTTCAAAACCAAATGGCACTTTACTTTGGCCAATCCTTAATCTATATGTATTATCCGAGGTTAAACCTAAATCCATATAGGCATCTCTGACTTGTGCAAATTGGTTTGCAGTGGATGAGGCGCTACTAACAAAATCTGGTTGAAAATACAAATACACCCTTTCGTTTATTTGCCCACTAAAGATTAATCTGGCGCGTCTAATAAAAAACCCACCATTATCACCCCAGCTTTTATCACATTGGTCGCATTTTA
>JACCDM010410343.1_pt1 | contig 24286 bp, 20 predicted proteins | sample 7445851 | NCBI WGS metagenome assembly JACCDM01 (sample SAMN15323438, study PRJNA562643) | freshwater metagenome | isolation source: river surface water | place: USA:Blue River Watershed | collected 2017-08-16
CCGTTGAGGAATTAGGACAGCCAGAACTTAAAATTGCTGGACTTAGAATTAATCCATTAAATGCTTCCCTAACAAGACAAACCTACATCAACCGTTTAGTCCTAAAACAAATTGGGTCAGACAAGGCCTTGTCCATTAAAGGATTGCCTGCTACTTTATCCGCTTTAAATCCAACTTGGAACCCTTCGGAGAATAAGATTGCTTTTTTCAATGTGTTGGCAAATAGAGTGGAGGTATATGTTATTGACATTACAACGCTATCCTGTAGTAAAATTAATAAGGCTAGCGCCAATCTGGTTTTAGGCAATACCCTTATTTGGGTGGATGATGCCACTGTTTTGTATAAAACAAATGTGAACGATCCTGCTTTGGTGGCTAAAAAGCCCATCACCCCTAAAGGACCTACCATTCAAGAAAATTTGGGAAAAGTCGCGCCTAGTGTTACGTATCAAGATTTAATCAAATCTCCTTTTGATGAATATTTGTTTGATTATTTTACAACGGTACAGCTGGTAAAAAACAACAATGGGGTTGAAACAAAAATAGGGAAGCCTAGTATATTATCCAGTCTTTCTATTTCACCAGATAAGCAATATCTATTAACTAGAACCATCAATAAGCCATTCTCTTATTTGGTGCCCGCTTATGGTTTTGCAAGTAATGTTTCCGTGATGGATACAAAGGGAAATTTGGTTCATGTTCTGGCAAATTTACCCTCTGCAGAAAGCACGCCATCCGGGTATGACAATGTGCAAAATATAGCAAGAGGGTATGATTGGAGAAATGATGCGCCAGCTACCCTTATTTATGCAATGCCATTAGATAGCGGGTTGATCAAAAAGAAAGTACCTTTTCATGATGCGGTTTATGCATTAGAAGCTCCATTTAAAGGAACTGCAAAAGAACTATTTAAAACGGAATCAAGGTTTGGTAGAATTACATGGGGAAATGATAAAGTTGCATTGGTTTCCGAACAATTAAGGTCTAAGCAACAATATAAAGTAAGTATTTACAACGCAAGCAATGCTTCCCTTACTAAATTATATGAAGGAAATAGTACCGATTTATACAATAATCCGGGCACCCCTGTTACACATAAAAATAAATATGGGGAAGAAGTGATTGCTTTGTTGAATGATGGTCAAACCATTTTATTTAACAATACCACAGGGGCTTCTCCAAAAGGAGACTTGCCTTATTTAGCAAAGTTCAATTTAGAAACTAAGTCAAAAGAAATTATCTGGCGTTGTGCCGAGGATTGTTTTGAATATGTTGCAGATGTATTAGATGTAAACAATTTAAAAGTAATCACTCGTCGTGAAACAGAAAAAGAAGTACCAAATTATTATCTTAAATCTGGAGATGGGTTAAAAAACTCTAGTACCCTTACTCAATTTGCCAATCCTTATGCAGGGCTAGAAGGAGTAACTAAAGAAAAAATAAAATACAAACGTAAAGATGGTATTGACTTAACAGGGGATTTGTATTTGCCTAAGGGCTATGATAAAGCAAAAGATGGCCCTTTGCCTACTTTAATATGGGCTTATCCTAGAGAATTTACAAGTGCAGCGGATGCAAGTCAAATTAGAGGCAATCAACATAAATTCACGATGCTTTCATGGGGTTCGCCCATATTTTATGTTACCCAGGGATATGCTATTTTAGACAATGCAGAAATGCCAATTGTTGCAACGGCTCCTGATAAAAAACCAAACGATGATTTTGTAAATCAATTAACACTCAATGCTGCAGCGGCCATTGATAAATTAGTTGAAATGGGAGTAGGAGACCGAAATAGAATGGCAGCAGGTGGCCACAGTTATGGAGCATTTATGACGACTAACTTGTTAGCACATACTTCTTTGTTTAAAACAGGAATTGCGCGAAGTGGTGCTTACAATAGAACACTTACTCCATTTGGATTTCAAAATGAGGAGCGTACCTTTTGGCAAGCACCTCAATTGTATTTAGCAATGAGTCCATTTGCATTTGCTGATAAAATCAAAGCCCCTTTATTAATGACGCACGGTGAGGCGGATGACAATACAGGTACTTTCCCAATTAATAGTGAGCGCTTATATGCCGCTATCAAAGGACATGGAGGTACGGTTCGTTTTGTTTATTTACCTTATGAAGCACATGGATACAAAGGGAAGGAGAATGTGTTGCACCTTTTGTATGAACAAGGAAGATGGTTAGATAAGTATTTGAAATAAAGTATTGTTCTAATTTATTTTTCAATTTATACCTAAAAAGGGGGGTCATCTACAAAGATGACCCCCCTTTTTTTATTTCAATTAATGGATGCTTACATTTTACTTTCTAAGTCAGCTAAATCATTAAATGCAATTTCATATTCCTTATTCATGGAACGAATCAGTGCATTTTTATCGTGATATGCTTTTTCTATTTGTTGAAACTTTTGATGATCGGTATAAATAGTGGAGTCAGCCATTTGTAACTCAATTGCTACCTTTTCTTTATGTAAAGTCTCAATATTTTGCTCTAATTGGGTTAACGCTCTTTGAAGCTTCTGAATTTGTTTTTGTAATTCTTTATCAATAGGGCCTGATTTTACTTCAGGAGTCACTTCCACTGCTACTGGTTTCTTTTCTTCAACAGGCGCAGATTTAGAAGCAGTTGATTTAGCTAGTTCAGGATTCGCTGCTTTTTGTTTGGCCATTCTTTCTTTCCACTCAATCCATTCAGCATAATTCCCTTTGAATTCTACTATTTTTTCATCAACAATTTCCCAAATTTTATTGGCGGTTTTTGAAATAAAATAACGGTCGTGACTAACTAAAATTATACTTCCATCATACTTCGTTAAGGCTTCTGCTAATAATTCAACCGTCACCATATCCAAGTGGTTGGTAGGCTCATCCAGCATTAGGAAATTGGCTTTGCTGATGATGGTTTTTGTTAAGGCCACCCTGGCTTTTTCACCTCCACTTAATACTTTAATGCGTTTGTCCACATCATCGCCTCCAAACAAAAAACATCCTAACAATGCACGTAATTCTAAATCCGTTTTTTTAGTGCCACATTCTTGTACTTCTTGTAAAATAGTATTGTTTAAATTCAATGATTCTAACTGATGCTGTGCGTAAAAACTTTCATCCACATTATGCCCCCAAACTCTTTCTCCTTCATAACTTTCCATGCCAGCAACTATTCTTAAAAGGGTAGACTTCCCCTTACCATTGGCTCCAATTAATGCAATTTTATCGCCTCTTTCAATTTCTGCAAAAGCATTTTCTAATATCACTTGTTTAGGATAGGACTTGCTAATTCCTTTCAAGTCAACCAATACCTTTCCAGGTGTTTTATCTACCGCGAAATTAATTCTAATATTGGGCCTTTCTATTTGTACATCTTCAATAACCTCCAATTTGTCTAAACGCTTCTGAATACTTTGAGCTGCTGCAGCTTTGGAAGCCTTAGCTTTAAAGCGTTCAATAAACTTTTCTTGTTGACGAATATAGTCTTGTTGGTTTTCAAATGCACGTTGTTGTATTTCTACTCTTTGTACTTTTTCTACCTCATAATATTCATAGTTGCCCGTATAAAAATTCAATTGTTGTTGGTAAACCTCAACAATTTTATTGACCATTTTATTTAAGAAGAATTTATCGTGACTTACAATTACCACACTTCCTTTATAATGCAGTAGGTACTTCTCTAGCCATTCAATACTTGGTAAATCCAAGTGGTTAGTAGGCTCATCCAGTAATAAAACGTCCGGAGCCTGTAAGATCATTTTTGCAAGTAGGACACGCATTCTCCAACCTCCACTAAACTCTTGATAGGGACGGGTTAAATCGGCAGTTGTGAAACCTAGGCCATGAAGTACTTCTTCCGCTTTGTGTTGGATATTATAGCCATCTAAAACATCAATTTCATGAAGGGCATCTGTATATTTAATTAGTAAGTCATTGTCTTCTGGATTGGCTTCTAATTCAATCCCTAGTTCTTCAATTTCCTTTTCTAAGGCACGTACTCTTTCAAATGCGCCCAAAGCCACTTCGGTAATGGTTTCACTGGTGTCAAAACTCAACAAATCTTGGTGTAAATAACCAATGGTGGTATCACGCCCTTTTTCTACCGTGCCTTTGCTTGGGGTATATTGGCCCACTAATAATTTCAATAAAGTGGACTTTCCAGTACCATTATATCCAATTAAACCAATGCGTTCGCCTGGTTGGATATGCCAAGTGGCATCCGTTACAATAGCTCTTGCACCAAATTCAAATGTTACATTTTGTAAACCTATCAGCATATTTTTTCAATTCAGAGCGCAAAGTTAGCTTTTGATCGGGCTAATTATGCATAAATTTGATAAAAATCCGAAGGATGTTCAAATATTCAATTTTAGCAGTTATCATTTTGGTTCAGGCATGCAACACAGCGAGTGATCAACCCAGTTCTGTGCAAATGGGGTCGTATAAAGCGGCTCATTATCATCCAGAGACCGATCGTGCTGCCACTTTTATGATGTCGCCTTATCAAAATTTGCTAATGGGATTAAATAGAAGGGATACCCATTATTTAGCTGCTACTGCAAGCCATTTTATACAAATGAACGATTCCTTGGCTGCGATGCCCATGCAATTGGATAGTAATTTACAGCAGCTTTGGGTAGTGGGTTTAGGTAATATCAATGCAGAATTACAAGGACTTTTAGCAGCAATAGCTACGAATGATATCCAAGAAATAAGTATGTCTGTACATATGACCAGTTTGCAATTTTTACACTTACTGGGTCAAATTGGATACAAAGAACATAGCGTGTATCTATTTAACAGTGCCAGTGAAAACAGGGAAGAGGGGTATATCTGGATGGGCTTTCAAAAGAACAGTAAGGATCCTTTTCAACCTCAACAAAAAAAGGAGGCAGTGGCCATTCAGTTATTGGAGGAAAGTAAATAATCAATCCTAGGGGCTAGGAGGCACATATTCAATCACCAATTTAGCATTCGTCTTATTGGTTGAAGTAATAAATAATTCCTGCCTACTCATTGCATCTTTATAAACCAGCAAGGCCGTATTGGGAGGCACGGTTCCCATGTTATGTGCCACAATAATCACTTCATGCTCCGTTACACTATTGGTAAAGTTCAAATCAATATGAATGGATTTATAACTCAAACGTTTTTTATTCACCAATAACACTTTGTTGTCATAGACATTAATGGTATCATTATCAATGGTGCCATTGTCGTATAAGTCAATGCTGATGGATTTATTATGCGTGATAATTTTCTTCACCAATTTATTTTCTCTGCCTACTAATACCCAAGGAATTACTTGTACTTCATTGTTGTTTTTTTGTTCTGTCTCTGGTTTGCTTTCTATAACAGCATCCACTGTTTCAATGGTTTCTCTCTTCTTAATTTCTTTTATTTCAGAAGAAGTGCTCACCACGGTTCCAGGTACTAATTTGGGAGCTGTTTTTTGGGTACTGGTTTCAGGTTGAATTTTTGCAGGGGATTGTACAATCACTTGCTTCTCTACTTTCGGGCTGGGCTTTATTTTGACAATGGGTTGGACCTTCTCTAAAAATAAACTTCCTCCACCACAATCTTTACCATTGATGGCATTGCTAGAAGTGTAGGTGCCTTGTAAAAATTCGTGCCCTTTCGAATTTTGATAGGTCAAAAAATTATTCATTAAACATACCTGCATATTGGGGTCAATTCGTAGGTACTCAAATTTAGTTTCTTGTATACTCACCAATTGTGTTGGAGGAGTATAAAGTCCTTTTGCAATCGCTTTAGCCATTTTAAGATTAGGGAATTTGGTAATGGCTTGAACATTGAGTTCATGTTTTGCATTTTCGGTAATGGTCAATTCATATGCATAATATTTCCCTTCCAAGTCGGCATTGGGGGTAAAATAACCCGTCCATTTGCCATTTAATGATTGGCCTGGTAGTTCAGAAAAAATACCCCAAAATAGGAGCAGGAATACATAACGAAGCATAGGACAAATCTATGTATAAATTGAACTCAAAATCTAAGAATTCATCAACCGCTAATTTTTGTTATCTTTGCACCCATATTCAGTTATAAAACATGGTTCAAATTCAATTTCCAGACGGCGCGGTAAGATCCTACGAAAAAGGGATTACTGCATTAGGTATTGCTAAATCTATCAGTGAGGGTTTAGCCAAAAAAGTGTTAGCAGCTTCTGTAAATGGCGAAGTGTGGGATGCCACGCGTCCTATCAACAGTGATGCCGCTTTAAAATTATTAACCTGGGACGACAACGAAGGGAAAAATACTTTCTGGCATTCTTCGGCCCATTTACTAGCAGAGGCTGTGGAAATGCAATTTCCGGGTGCGAAGTTCTGGGTGGGCCCTGCTTTAGAAAAAGGCTTTTACTATGACATTGATTTAGGGGGTAAAACTTTAAAAGAAGACGATGTAATCATCTTGGAAAAAAAGATGAATGAGTTGGCTAAACAAGCCAATGAATATATCCGTAAGGAAATGTCGAAGGCAGAAGCTGTAGCGTATTTCACGGAAAAAGGGGATGAATACAAGTTGGATTTATTGTCTGGATTAGAGGACGGAACAATTACTTTTTACACACAAGGTCAATTTACAGACTTGTGTCGTGGACCACATATTCCCAATACGGCTGCCATTAAGGCCATTAAGATTACCAATATTGCAGGAGCGTTTTGGAAGGGTGATGAAAAGAATAAAATGTTAACACGAGTATATGGTGTCACTTTCCCGAATCAAAAGGAATTAGACGAGTACTTGTTAATGTTGGAAGAAGCAAAGAAAAGAGATCACCGTAAATTAGGAAAAGAATTAGGCATTTATACGATGGATGATGATGTTGGACCAGGTCTTCCTTTGTGGATGCCCAATGGTACCATCATTATTGAGGAATTAGAAAACTTAGCTAAAGAAACTGAAGAAGCTGCTGGATACAAGCGTGTGGTGACACCACATATTGCTAAAGAAAGCATGTACCTTACCAGTGGTCACTTGCCTTATTACCAAGATAGTATGTTCCCTCCAATGGAATTGGATGGCACTAAATATTACTTGAAAGCGATGAACTGTCCGCATCACCATAAAATATTTGATGCAGAACCAAAGAGCTACAAGGACATGCCACTAAGACTTGCAGAGTATGGTACTTGTTACCGTTACGAGCAATCAGGTGAATTATTTGGTTTAATGCGTGTGCGCTGTTTGCACATGAACGACGCGCATATTTATTGTACCAAAGAACAATTTGCTGCGGAGTTTCGTGCAGTGAATGACATGTATTTGAAGTATTTCAAAATATTTGGCATTGACAAATACGTAATGCGATTAAGTTTACACGATCCTGCTAAATTGGGTCAGAAATATATTAACGAGCCTCAACTTTGGTTAGAGACGGAAGCCATGGTACGTGAAGTGTTAATTGAAACTGGAACCCCATTTGTGGAAGTTCAAGATGAGGGTGCTTTTTATGGTCCTAAGATTGACGTTCAAATTTGGAGTGTGATTGGTAGAGAATTCACTTTGGCGACGAATCAAGTGGATTTTGCACAAGGTAAACGCTTCAACTTAAATTTCACTAATAAAGATAACGAGCCTGAAACTCCGTTAATTATACATCGCGCTCCTTTAGGAACCCATGAGCGATTCATTGGATTCTTATTAGAGCATTATGCAGGTAAGTTCCCGGTATGGTTAGCTCCTTTACAAGTTAAAATTTTACCCATCTCAGATAAATTCATGCCGTATGCACAGGAGGTGTTTGCTGAATTTAAAAAGGCGGGTGTGCGTGTTGAAATTGATGACAGAAATGAAAAAATTGGTAAAAAAATCCGTGATACTGAAATGATGAAAGTGCCTTATATGTTGGTGATTGGGGAGAAAGAGGTTGCAGAAAGCAAACTTTCTGTTCGTCGTCAAGGAAAAGGGGACCTAGGAATGTTAGACAAAGCGGCCTTCTTAGCTCAGGTAGTAGAAGAAATTGCGGAAAGAATGGCGCCGGAAGCTTAACATTGACTATCTTTACTAACATAAACAACGTTTTAATAATTAATGGCATTACCGAACAGAGGACCCAGATTTAACCCAAGGTTTCAAAGACAACAAGAACCAGAACACCGTATTAATGATCGTATTAGAGTACCAGAAATACGATTGGTAGGTGACAACATCACTGTAGGAGTTTACAACACACAGGAAGCGCTGAAAATAGCTGCTGAACAAGGTTTGGACCTAGTGGAGATTTCTCCAACTGCCAATCCACCGGTATGTAAAGTAATTGATTATAAAAAGTTTCTTTACGAGAAAAAACGTAAAGAAAAAGAGATGAAAGCGAACTCTAAACAATCAGAGATTAAAGAAATTCGTTTCACTCCAGGTACCGATGATCATGACTTTGACTTTAAAGCTAAGCATGCTGAAAAATTCTTACAAGACGGAAATAAGGTAAAAGCGTATGTTCAGTTCAAAGGTCGTGCGATTATGTTCCAAGATCGTGGACAATTGCTTTTGTTGAAATTTGCGGAAAGATTGGCTGAAGCAGGTACTTTGGAAAGCATGCCTAAATTAGAAGGAAAGAGAATGTTTGCCATTTTCCAGCCCAAAGCAGGGGGTAAAAAGAAGCCAACCGCTTAGTATTCAAAAAGTGAAATTGGCTAATTAGCTGATTTTCAATATAAATATTGTCAAAAGCCTTCAAATTGAAGGCTTTTTTCTTGTCTATATTCTCTATTTATACTACCTTTGCCATCCATTTCCCACAAGGCTCAACAAGTGTCTCGCCCGTGCAAGACCGCCAGTAGGGAGTAATCGATAAGATTATAATAATGCCAAAAGTAAAAACTAACTCAAGCGCAAAGAAGCGTTTTAAAGTTACTGGAACAGGTGAAATCACTTTCCAAAAAGCGTTCAAAAGACACATCCTTACCAAAAAATCAACTAAGCGTAAAAGAGCAATGAGACAAAAAGGTCTTGTTGGATCTACGAACAAAGATTTCGTTTTAAGATTACTAAGATTAAAAGGATAAGACTCGGAGTTGATCCGATCAATTCAAATTCACAAATTTAAATTAACCGAGTCGTAGTCTTGAAGACGTAGATTCAAAAAAATATTAATTATGCCACGTTCAAAAAATGCCGTTGCATCTAGAGCAAGAAGAAAAAAGATATTAGACCAAGCTAAAGGCTTCTATGGTAAACGTAAAAACGTATATACCGTTGCCAAAAACGTATTAGAGAAAGGTTTAACTTACTCTTATGTTGGTCGTAAATTAAAGAAGCGTGAATACCGCACTTTGTGGATTGCACGTATCAACGCAGCAGTAAGAGAAGAAGGATTGACTTATAGCCAATTCATCAACTTATTGGCTAAGAAAGGTTCTGACTTGAACCGTAAAGTATTGGCTGATTTAGCAATGAACGAGCCAGCTACTTTCAAAGCTTTAGTACAATCAGTGAAGGCGTAATTTTCGGCTTTATGAAAATGTAAAGCCTCAAAATTATCTCTCTTATGATATTTAAAATGCCCCCCATAATCGGGGGCATTTTGTTTTCCATGAATACTGTGAAAAATCAGCCTCAATATCCGTTCAAAGAACTATTTTTGTGTTCTTAAAAATTACAGCTAACAACCCAGCTTAAAAAATGAACAATACCTACACCTCCCTGGTTAAACAGACTTTCCATTTCCCACAAGAAGGTTTTGATAAAAATGACAATGGTTATTTGGAGTTCAATGGTTTGGATTTAAAAGCAATTATTGAAAAACATGGTACGCCCCTAAAGTTAACTTACCTGCCAAAGATTGGTATGCAAATTAACAAGGCGAAAAAAATGTTTGCCGACGCTTTTAAGAAACATAAATATGAAGGGCAATATTTTTATTGTTACTGTACAAAAAGTTCACACTTTTCTTTTGTAGTGGAAGAGGCTTTGTCTCATGGGGTGCATTTAGAAACTTCCTACGCTTATGACATTGAAATTATCAATCAATTATACAAGCGTCGAAAAATAAACAAAGACTTATTTATTATCTGTAATGGCTACAAGCAAAAGACCTATACTAGTAGAATTACCAAGTTGATCAATTCTGGTTTCAAAAATGTAATTCCTGTGTTGGATAATGTAGAAGAATTACAATTTTACAAGCGTAATGCAAAACAGCCTTTTAAGGTAGGTATTCGTGTAGCTGCTGAAGAAGAGCCTAGTTTTCCTTTCTATACCTCACGTTTAGGGATTCGTGCAAAAGATATTTTAGAATTTTATGTAGACGAGATTGAAGGATATGAGGATAAGTTTCAATTAAAAATGTTACATATCTTTTTAAACAAAGGGATTAAAGATGATATCTATTATTGGTCTGAATTAAACAAGATCATCAACTTGTATTGTCAGTTAAAGAAAATATGTCCAGAATTAGATTCTATTAATATTGGTGGAGGTTTCCCAATTAAACACAGTTTAGGGTTTGAATATGATTACAGTTTCATGATCAATGAAATTGTATCCAATATTAAGAAGGCTTGTAAGAAGGCAAAAGTGCCTATGCCTAATATCTATACAGAATTTGGTAGCTACACAGTGGGAGAGAGTATGGCGCATATTTATAAGGTATTGGCCGAGAAAAAACAAAATGATAGAGAGTGTTGGTATATGATTGATTCTTCTTTCATCACTACACTTCCAGATACCTGGGGTATTGGAGAAAAGTTTTTAATGCTCCCTGTCAACAAATGGGAGAATGATTACCAACGTGTGGTCCTCGGGGGCATTACTTGTGATAGCCATGACTATTATGACTCAGAAGAGCATATTAACGAGGTTTTCCTTCCAAAAATAAAAGATGCCGAAAAAGGGGATAAAATGGAGGAGAATAGTGAGCCATTGTATGTTGGATTTTTCCATACAGGTGCTTACCAGGATCAAATCAGTGGATACGGAGGGATCAAACACTGTCTAATTCCTTCACCTAAACATGTAATTGTAGAAAAGGACCCGAAGACCGGAAAAATGGTTGATTGGGTTTATGCGAAAGAGCAGTCTGCTCAAAGCATGTTAAAAATATTAGGTTACCTTCGTTAGTAATTGAAAATGAATAGATTAAGGCCATAACATTGAATTATGGCCTTTTTTATGCCCTTTTGGCTTGTTTTTGTGTGTATATTCCAGTTTTTTACGCCAAGATGACGTGAAAACAAATTTGTAGGGCATTTTGAAAATCCCTAATTTTGGTACAAATAGAAGAAGATATGTACCCCGCAGAGATAGTTTTACCAATGAAGGCTGAATTAGTTGATAATGGTTTTGAAGATTTAACCACAGCTATGCAAGTGGAAAACGCAGTGAAAAATGATGGAACAACTTTAGTAGTAATCAATTCTGTTTGTGGTTGTTCTGCTGGTGCTTGTCGCCCAGGTGTTTTAATGGCAGTTGCCAATGCAACCGTTAAACCAGATAGAATCGCTACGAGTTTTGCAGGTTTCGATATGGAAGCAGTAAATAAAGTGAGAGAGTATCACTTGCCTTACCCTCCATCTTCTCCAGCCATCGCTTTGTTCAAAAATGGTGAGTTGGTAAGCATGGTTGAAAGACATCATATTGAAGGAAGTCCTGCACAAGTAATTGCTCAACATTTAATTTCATTGTTTAACCAACATTGTAATTAGTAAATATATTTAATGGTTTTGTTTTTAGATGGGTTAGTAAAATACGGCCGCACTTTCTAGTGTGGCCTTTTTTTTACCATAAATGAATAATTCTAAGTAACATTGCATCACACAATACAATCAAAATATGTATCCTAATTTATATTATTTAATACAAGACTTGTTGGGTATAAAGTTAAATGCCCTTAAGTTGGTGAATTCCTTCGGATTCTTTGTGGCATTGGCTTTCATAGCCTCAGGGTATGTATTGTATGCGGAACTAAAACGAAAGGAAGGTTTGGGTGAATTTGTACCTATGGAAGAAACTTTTGTAGAAGGGGCACCTGCTTCTATGGGTGATTTAATCACTGCATTTATATTTGGATTTCTGTTTGGGTTTAAAATTATAGGAGCTTTTGTCATTGAAAATGCAATGGAAAACCCGCAGGCTTTTATTTTGTCACTTCAGGGTAGTATGGGTGCAGGTATTTTGGTTGGTGGCATCATGACATTTTTGAAATGGAAAGAAAAAGACAAACTGAAGTTAGCACAACCTGTAACTAAAAAATACTTAGTTTGGCCACATGATAGAGTGGGTGATATTGTGTTACAAGCAGCCTTGTGGGGTTTCTTAGGTGCGAAAATTTTTCATAACCTCGAGAACTTAAATGATTTTGTACAAGATCCAATTGGCGCATTAATTTCATTTAGTGGATTAACTTTTTACGGAGGCTTAATTGTTGCAACCATTGCCATTATTTTTTATGTGCGCAAATTTAAAATTCGCGTAATTCATTTTGCAGATGCCATGGCACCCACTATGTTATTTGCGTATGCAGCAGGAAGAATTGGATGTCATATTAGTGGAGACGGAGACTGGGGAATCGTAAACCTCAACCCTAAACCCTTTGCTTGGTTGCCCGACTGGATGTGGGCATATCAATACCCACACAATGTGGTAAACGAAGGGGTAGCCATTCCGGGTTGTGTGGGTAATTATTGTAATCAGTTGCCTTTTCCTGTTTATCCTACCACTTTTTATGAAATCATAGGCACATTTATATTGTTTGGTATTATGTGGTTGTTTAGGAAAAGAATCACCCAACCGGGTATCTTAACCGGGTTGTATCTCTTGTTTGCAGGTACCGAGCGCATTCTTATTGAAAAAATAAGGGTAAATAATAGGATTCATTCCTTACCTTTTGAGCCTACACAGGCTGAATTAATCTCAAGTTTCTTAATTTTGTCTGGAATTGTGTTTTTGGTCTTTTCCAAAAAATGGTTTCCTAAAATACAATCTAACGCCTAAAAATATAAACATGCCATCATTTGACATTGAAAGTTCAGTAGACATCCAAGCCCTAGACAATGCGGTAAATGTTGTAAAAAAAGAAATCACTAATCGATTCGATTTCAAGGGGATACACGTGGTAATTGATTTAAATAAAAAGGATTACCTTATTAAATTAGAGTCTGATTCTGAGATGAAAGTGCAACAAATTGTGGATGTACTTTTAAGTAGATCTATCAAACAAGGGATTGATGCCAACGCCTTTGATTTAAGCAAAGAACCTCAGCCAAGTGGCAAAATCTTTAAAAAGGATGTGCCAGTTAGAAATGGCCTAAAGCAGGAGGACGCCAAGAAAATTGTAAAATTCATTAAGGATAAGGGACTTAAAGTACAGACAGCCATTATGGACGATATCATTCGCGTAACAGGTAAGAAAATTGATGATTTACAAGAAGTTATCGCAGCCTGTAGAACCGAAAACTTTGGGGTGCCTTTACAATATGCCAATATGAAGTCCTAAATAGGGCATTCTTAACCTAAATATTTGGCAAAAAGGGCATTTTAGCCTAAATTTGCGTCCTATTCAATAATTGTACGGCAAAAACCGTGCTTCCTTAAAAATTAATTAACTGAAACAAGGTATCCATCCAGAAGCTTATCGCTTCGTAGTATTTAAAGACATGAGTAACGGAACTGCTTTCTTAAGCAAATCTGCTGCGGTAACTAAAGAAACTATTTTGTTCGAAGACGGTAACGAATATCCAGTTATCAAATTGGAGATTTCAAACACTTCACATCCTTTTTACACTGGTAAAAACATGTTAGTGGACACAGCTGGTCGTATCGACAAATTCAACAAGCGTTACGCGAAAAAAGCATAAAATACCACTTTTTAAAAGTTACATTTTATACAATAGTAAACCCTTTCTTGCTTGTCAAGAGAGGGTTTTTTGTAAAAGGGAACTATAGAGGAGCCATTTATACTTACCTTTGTTAACCATAATATTTGAACATGCATAAATTAGACATTCTTGCTTTTGGTGCGCATCCCGATGATGTAGAATTGGGTTGTGCGGGCACGCTATTAGGTGCCGTTGCGGAAGGTAAAAAAGTAGGAGTGATTGATTTGACAAAAGGGGAGTTGGGAACAAGAGGTACCGTTGAACAACGTTTTAAGGAAGCTCAGATGGCAAGTCAAATTTTGGGAATATCAGTAAGAGAGAACTTAGGGATGGCAGATGGTTTTTTTGAAAATAACAAAGAGCATCAATTATTAATTATACAAACTATTCGTAGGTTCCAACCTTCTATTATTTTTTGTAATGCACCAGAAGATCGTCATCCCGATCATGGTCGTGCTGCTCAATTAGTTGAAGACGCCGCATTTTTAGCAGGACTTTCAAAAGTGGAAACTACCTATAATGGAATTGCACAATCTGCATGGAGACCTACGCAAGTCTTTCATTATATCCAATCCCGTAGCTTAACCCCTAATTTTGTAGTGGATATTAGTGCACAGATGGATAAGAAAATGGAATCTATTTTAGCACATAGTTCTCAATTTTATGACCCTAATTCTAAGGAACCTGAAACATTTATTTCTGGAACTGCCTTTTTGGAATTTGTAAAAGGGAGAGCAAAGGAATTAGGACAACAAATTGGGGTTCAATATGCGGAAGGATTTATAACTAAAAAAATGTTGGGCATTGTAAGTTTGGATGCCATTATCCAAAATAAAACATAACCACAATTCTCAACCCATAGCAATTCTTATTATTAAAATAGAATACGTAGTTCAACAATTTATTCCTAATCACAATATTCATATCAATACTTTATAATTTACAAATATGGCAATCGTTAAAGTAGGTTTGGTTCAAATGACTTGTAGTGCAGATGTTACTTCCAACAAGCAAAAGGCAATAGAAAAAATTAAAGAAGCTGCAAAACAAGGAGCAAACATTGTTTGCTTACAAGAGTTATATACTTCCTTGTATTTTTGTGATGTTGAAGCCTACGAAAATTTCAAATTAGCAGAACCCATTCCTGGTAAAACAACCGACGAACTCTCTTTGTTGGCAAAGGAATTAGGAGTGGTAATTATTGCTTCTTTATTCGAAAAAAGAGCAGAGGGTTTATACCACAATACCACAGCTGTTCTGGATGCAGACGGAGCTTATTTAGGCAAGTATCGCAAGATGCATATACCAGATGACCCGGCGTATTATGAAAAATTTTATTTCACCCCAGGGGATTTAGGATACAAAGTATTCAAAACAAAATTTGCAACTATCGGCGTATTAATTTGTTGGGATCAATGGTATCCTGAAGCTGCTAGAATTACCAGCTTAATGGGTGCAGAAATGTTATTTTATCCAACAGCGATTGGCTGGGCTACAGCTCAAGATGAAGCGACCAATGTGGAACAATACAATGCATGGCAAACCATTCAACGTAGTCATGCAGTTGCCAATGGGGTACCTGTGATTAGTGTAAACAGAGTAGGTTTTGAACAAGATGGGTTGATGAAATTCTGGGGAGGAAGCTTTGTAAGTAATCCTTTTGGAACCCTTTTATACAAAGCCTCTCATGATCAAGAAGAGGTTGCTGTTGTTGATATTGACACGGAAAAGTCAGATAGTTATAGAACACACTGGCCGTTTCTTCGTGATCGCAGAATAGATTCATATCAAAACATTACTAAAAGATATATTGACGAAGAAAATGCTTAATAGTTCACCCACCCCAAAGCAACTAGGTTATTATTTCCCTGCAGAATTTGCAAAACATGATGCTATGTGGTTAAGCTGGCCTCATAAAGAAGCAAGCTGGCCTGGGAAATTGGATAGTATATTTCCATCTTATGTAGCCTTTATAAAAGTGGTTTCAAAAACGGAACGCGTTTGTATTAATGTGGTGGATACTACCATGCAACAAATGGCTACTACCTTACTATTAGCAGGCGGAGTGGATTTATCGCGTGTTCAATTTTATCTACATCCCACCAACGATGCTTGGTGTAGAGACCATGGCCCTAGTTTTTTAATTAGAGATCATAAGGAAGCACCTAAAGCCATCGTAGATTGGAATATTAATGCATGGGGTGGTAAGTATCCGCCTTATGATTTAGACGATGTGATTCCTACCCATATTGGGAAGGCATTGAATTTGCCGGTGTTTTATCCCAATATAATTATGGAAGGAGGGTCTGTTGATTTTAATGGTGCAGGTACCGTGTTGACTTCCAAATGTTGTTTGTTGAATCCTAATCGTAATCCGGAATTAAGTCAGGATCAAATTGAAAGATATTTATGTAATTATTATGGGGTAGAGCAAGTGTTGTGGGTGTCTGAAGGCATTGTGGGGGATGATACCGATGGGCATATAGATGATACGGTTCGCTTTGTCAATGAAGATACGGTTGTGACGGTTGTGGAATCAAACAAGGCTTCTGAAAATTATGAGTTACTACAACAAAACTTAAAGGAATTAAAAGCAATGCGCTTGCACAATGGTAAACAATTAAATATTGTTGAACTACCCATGCCTGCCGATGTAATTTATGAGGATCAAATGTTGCCAGCCTCCTATGCTAATTTTTACATAAGCAATGGACATGTTGTTGTGCCTACTTACCGTTGCGCTCAAGATGATCAAGCAATGCAAATCATTCAAACTGCATTTCCGACAAGGGAAGTAGTAGGCATTGATTCAACAGATATTATTTGGGGTTTAGGAAGTTTTCATTGCTTAAGCCAACAAGAACCTAGCATTGACTTATCCTAATTTATATTCATATTGCTAAACTTATTTACACGTTTTATGAAAACAAATCGCATTCAACTTTTATTTTCGGGTCTTTTTGTTTTTATAATGGCCTGTAATCATTTCCCTTATCAGGAAACCAATCGATTCTACAAACAACAAAGTAAGCAATTGGTAAAGTCTATTGTTGCGGTTCCTTATCCAGTAATGGACACTGTACAAAATATTGCTGCACCACAATGGGTTGGTACAACCAACTTTGATTTGCGCAAGCCTAATTTTGTTATTATACATCATACGGCTCAAAATTCTTGTGAACAAACCTTACGTACTTTCACCCTAGAACGAACAAAGGTGAGTGCTCACTATGTGATTTGCAAAGACGGAACCGTACACCATATGCTGAATGATTATTTACGTGCATGGCATGGAGGAATCGCAAAATGGGGAAATGTAACGGATATTAATTCTAGTTCTATTGGCATTGAAATTGACAATAATGGTTTTGAACCCTTTGAGCCTAAACAAATAGAAAGCCTATTACATTTACTTGCCAATCTTAAATCCAAATACAATATCCCGTCGGCTAACTTTATTGGTCATGGGGACATTGCGCCAACCCGAAAAAATGACCCCAATATCCATTTTCCATGGGAGATTTTGGCGCAAAAAGGATACGGGATTTGGTTTACACCCAATACCAACCTTACCTTACCCGCTACTATTACTACCCCCTTCGCATTGGCCTTAATTGGGTATGATGTAAAAGATACAACTGCTGCTATACTTGCTTTCAAAAGGCATTTTAGAAAAGACAGTACGGCTGTCATGGATGATTTGGACAGGTCTGTTTTAGCACAATTAGTCCAAAATAAACTCGGTCAAAAATAGTCCTTAATTAATTTGATAACTAACAAATGTTAGCGTAATTTTACGCAAATTATTTTTGTATGGATTTTAAACTAACCGAAGAGCAGTTGATGATACAACAAGCTGCTCGTGAGTTTGCACAACAACAATGTTTACCTGGAGTTATAGAACGTGATGAACATCAAAAAGTGCCAAAAGAGCAATTGAGTCAATTGGCCGATCTTGGTTTTTTGGGTATGATGACGAGTCCGAATTATGGAGGTGCTGGAATGGACACAGTAAGTTATGTGTTGGCTATGGAAGAAATTAGCAAAGTGGATAGTAGTGTGAGTGTGGCTATGAGTGTGAACAATAGTTTGGTTTGTTGGGGTCTTGAACATTTTGGATCCGAAGAACAAAAGCAAAAATATTTAGTGCCATTGGCACAAGGCAAGAAAGACGGTGAATTGTATATTGGTGCTTTCTTATTAAGTGAACCTGAAGCAGGGAGTGATGCAACGCATCAACATACTAGTGCTGTAAAAGAGGGTGATCATTATATAATTAATGGAGTGAAAAACTGGATCACCAATGGTTCTACCGCAAGTGTGTATTTGGTGATTGCACAAACAGATTATACAAAAGGTCATAAAGGTATCAATGCTTTTATTGTTGAAAAAAATACGCCTGGTGTTTCTGTAGGAGCTAAAGAAAATAAAATGGGCATTCGAGGAAGTGACACCCATGCTATTTCTTTCACAGACGTAAAAGTGTCTGTTGCCAACAGAATAGGAGATGAAGGTTTTGGATTTAATTTTGCAATGAAAACATTGAATGGAGGAAGAATAGGTATTGCAGCACAAGCCTTAGGTATTGCTAGTGGAGCTTATGAATTGGCATTAGCTTATAGTAAGGAAAGAAAAACTTTTGGTAAGCCTATTCACGAGCATCAAGCTATTCAATTTAAACTAGCAGAAATGGCAGTTAAAATTGAAACAGCTAGATTGCTGTGTTTCAAAGCTGCATGGGAGAAAGACAATCATTTGGATTATACCACTACGGCTGCAATGGCAAAATTATACGCAAGTGATATTGCAATGTGGGTGGCAACAGAAGCAGTACAAGTTCATGGAGGGTATGGCTTTGTGAAGGAATTCCATGTGGAGCGTTTAATGCGTGATGCCAAAATTACCCAAATTTACGAGGGCACGAGTGAGATCCAAAAAATGGTCATTGGTCGTAGCATTACCCGCTAGGATGATGACAACTTGTTTATTTATCCTTAGATTTGCATATAAGTAAACTCCAATCCTTCTCATGGCGGTAAATACAGCTCAATATCAGACTATTCAGCATGAACTAGTCAGCCAACAGGTACAATTAATAGCTGTAAGTAAAACCAAGCCTAATGAAGATTTAATGGCGCTATACGATTTAGGACATCGTGCCTTTGGTGAAAATTATGTACAAGAATTAGTTGACAAAGAAGCAAGTTTACCTAAGGATATCCAGTGGCACTTTATAGGACATTTACAATCTAATAAAGTAAAATACATTGCTCCCTTTGTGCATTTGATTCATGGAGTGGATTCAGAAAAATTATTACAAGAAATTAATAAACAAGGAGCCAAACAAAATAGAGTTATTGATTGTTTGCTTCAGGTTCATATCGCAACCGAAGAAACCAAATTTGGTTTTGATGGACCTGCATTACATGAACTGCTTATGAGTGGCAGGGTAGCGAACTATACGAATGTGCGCATCAAAGGCTTAATGGGCATGGCTAGTTTTTCAGACGACCAACAATTGCTTTCTAAAGAATTTACCACGCTCAAATCCTATTTTGATAAAGCACAACAAGCATTTCCTGCCGGACAATTTGATACCCTGAGTATGGGGATGAGTTCGGATTATGCTTTGGCCATTTCTAAAGGAAGTAATATGGTAAGAATTGGAAGCTTGCTATTTGGTGCTAGAAATTATACAAAATAAAAAAGGAGTCTTCAAAGAGACTCCTTTTTTATAAGATCTATTTTATAGTTATAGCATCTTTAATTCTTATTTGGTTTTCACTGGTGCATTATCAAACACCAATTGAGTGAAAGCTTTCACCCCAATAATAAATCCAGATTCATCTAAATAAAAATCAGGTGTGTGATGTGGCCCTGCATTTTTAGGTTCAGTGCCTTTGGGTAACGCACCCACATTAAAGAAAAAGCTTGGTGCTTTTGCTGCATAAAAAGAGAAGTCTTCTGCACCCGTTACCCAAGTTGATTCAGAAACATTGGCTTCACCTGCTGCTTTTAATAAAGAAGGCAATGTTTTTTTCACTAAGGCAGGATCATTATAGGTTACCAAAGTTTTGGTATCAATACTTACTTCGGCCGTTGCTCCTGAACTTGCAGCAATGGTTTTAGCGGTATGCTTAATTCTTTCATGCACTTCTGCTTGCATCTTACTGTCTAAGGTTCTAATGGTTCCAGACATTTCTGCTGTTTCTGGAATAATATTAGAACGTACTCCACTATTGATTGTTCCCACCGTAATTACGACAGGTGCTTTGGTTAAGTCCATCTGACGACTTACAATATGTTGTAACCCTTCAATAATTTGAGCGGATGCAGAAATTGGATCTATTCCGCCCCATGGTTGTGAACCATGACTTCCTTTTCCATTTACTTTAATTGTAAACCAATCAGAAGAAGCCATAAAGGCGCCTGATTTATACTTGATGGTTCCAACTGGTGTTTGTGAAGAAATATGTATGCCATATACTGCTTCCACTTTAGGATTATCTAAAGCACCTTCTTTAATCATTAAAGGAGCGCCGCCTTCTTCTGTTCCTGGAGCACCTTCTTCTGCAGGTTGAAACAAGAATACAACGGTTCCTGGCATCTCTTTTTGAAGCGCACTTAATACTTTGGCAGTAGCCATTAACATGGCAGTATGAGAGTCGTGACCACAAGCATGACTTACACTTACTTTTTGACCATTGTATTCGGTGGTTACCTTAGAAGCAAATGGGATAGGGGTGCGTTCATAAACAGGCAGGGCGTCTATATCTGCTCTTAAAGCAACCACAGGACCTGGCTTGCCCCCTTTTAAAACAGCTACTACACCTGTTTTCGCCACTGGATATCTTACTTCTACATTGGGTAATGTTTTAAGGAATTCAGCAATATATTTTCCGGTATTAAATTCTCTATTGGATAATTCTGGATTTTCATGAAAATGTCTTCTCCAGCTAATGAGCTGAGGTTCTACCTCTTTAATTAAAGTACTATAATTTTTTGGAAGTTCTTGTGCATGACTTGCCATTAAACTTGCCATAAAAAAACTGAATAATATGAATGTGCGCATTATTGTAGGTTTTAGGTTAATTGTTAACTTATTGATTCTTGTAAATAGATAAATAAATTTAGATAGGTTTTTTAGGGTTAGTTAGGGTTTTAGGCTTGGTATTCACCAAATATAGATCGAAGGGTATCTGCGATTTCGCCTAATGTACAACCGTGTTCAACTGCCTCGATGACTACTGGCATTAGGTTAGTGGTTCCTAAGCCCGCTTCCTTTATTGCTGCTAAACAAGTAGTTACTTTAGCGGTGTCTCTATTTGCTTTTAATTGATTTAATTTTTCAATTTGTTCCTGTCTAATTTTTTCGTCTATTTTTAAAATAGGTATATGGGTGGTAGAAGTTGATATAAATTCGTTTACCCCTACAATTATTTTTTCTTTGGATTCTATATTTTTTTGATAAGCATAGGCACTTTCAGCTATTTTATTTTGCATAAATCCATTTTCAATAGCGGTTACACTTCCACCCATTTCGTCAATCTTTTCAATTAATGCTGTTGCTTCCTTTTCTATTTCGTTGGTTAAATTTTCAACAAAATAACTTCCAGCTAATGGGTCAACGGTATCCGCTACACCACTTTCAAATGCAACAATTTGTTGCGTTCTTAAAGCAATACTTGCTGCTTCTTGGGTGGGTAGTCCCAATGCTTCGTCAAAACCATTGGTGTGTAAGCTTTGTGTTCCTCCTAATACCGCTGCTAAGGTTTGTACCGTTACGCGGCTAATATTATTGAGGGGTTGCTGTGCAGTTAAAGTGGCGCCTCCAGTTTGCGTATGAAAACGTAACATTAAAGCTTTCTCATCGGTAGCGCCTAATTCTTTCATCATCTTGGCCCACATTTTTCTTGCTGCTCTAAATTTGGCTACTTCTTCAAATAAATTATTATGTGCATTGAAGAAGAAAGAAAGTCGTTTTCCAAATACATTGATGTCTAATCCTTTTTCCTGTGCTGCTTTAACATAGGCTTTTCCATTACTTAAGGTAAAGGCAATTTCCTGTACCGCAGTGCTTCCTGCTTCTCTAATATGATAACCGGAAATACTTATGCTATTCCATTTGGGTAAATATGTTCCACACCATTCAAAGATATCCGTGATAATTCGCATGGAATGTTTAGGAGGGTAGATATAGGTACCTCTTGCTGCGTACTCTTTTAGAATATCGTTTTGAATGGTTCCTGAAAGCTGTCGAATATCAATACCTCTTTTCTTTGCTAAAGCAACATATAAAGCCAATAAAATAAAACCAGTAGAATTAATAGTCATGGAAGTACTTATTTTATCCAGAGGAATATCTTTGAATAACACTTCCATATCAGCTAAGGAACAAATAGAGACACCCACTTTTCCTACTTCTCCATCGGATAAACTATGATCGGGATCGTAACCAATTTGAGTTGGTAAATCAAAAGCAACACTTAAACCCATTACCCCTTGAGATAATAAAAAATGGTAACGTTCATTGCTTTCTTCTGCAGTGGAAAAACCAGCATACTGACGCATTGTCCAAAGTTTACCTCTGTACATATCGGCTTGTACTCCTCTAGTGTACGGAAATTCTCCTGGTAATAATTGGCCATCCAAGGAAGGAGGCAAATCTGATTGGGTATATACCTTTTGGATCTGGATACCACTGTCGGTCTTTTTCACGTTGTCTTGCATGATTAAATTTACGAAAAAATCAAATCTGAATAGGGTAAGTATTATTTCTATTTTCGAAATGTTTACTAAATGTGATATCCAAGAACTATTGTAATTTTGTAGTCTAAATGAATCAATATGGCTACAGATACAGTTTTGAATACTCCTGTTACGTTTACAGCAGGTGCAATTGAGGAATTAACTCGTTTAATGGGTGAACCTGGATTTGATCATCAACAACGCCTTCGTGTGGGGGTGAAAGGCGGTGGTTGTTCTGGCATGACCTATGTATTGGGTTTTGATGTGCCTAAGGAAGGTGATTTGCTATTTGTAATTGAGGGGGTTCCTTGTTGTATGGAAGCTGCCCATCAAATTTATTTATATGGGATGTCTATTGACTGGCAAGGCGGCTTAAACAGCCGTGGATTTACCTTTACCAACCCAAATGCTTCTAGCACTTGTGGTTGTGGTACTAGTTTTGCAGTTTAATAAAAAGCCCCTTAATACAATGTAAGGGGCTTTTTATTTTTTTAATATAGAGTAATATCATTCCTGGAACGAACTAAAAAAGGCCTCACAATTTGTGAGGCCTTTTTTTATAGTTAAACGATTAAGTTTATTTCTTTTTGCTTTCCGCACGACCCAATGGTCTGTCTTTTGCAAAATCCACTAATACTGGAGCTGCTACAAAGATAGATGAATAGGTACCTGTAATTACCCCAATTAACATAGCAAATGCAAATCCTCTTGTTACTTCTCCACCAAAAATGAATAAGATCAAGATCGTCAAGAACACCGTTAAAGAGGTCATGATTGTTCTTGTTAAGGTTTGATTAATTGCTTTGTTAATAATGGCAGCGTTAGATTGCCCTTTGTATAATTGACTGTCTTCACGAATACGGTCATATACAATTACAGTATCGTTCATAGAGAAACCAATAACTGTTAAAATAGCAGCAATAAAATGCTGGTCAATTTCTAATGGGAACGGTACATAATTTCTTAAGAAACTAAATACAATCAAGGTTACAAATACGTCGTGTAACAAAGAGAAGATAGTCCCTAAAGAATATCTCCAATCACGGAATCGTAAGAATATGTATAAACAAATTGCAATCAATGCAAACACGGTTGCTTTTGTTGCACCTGCTTTTAAATCATCAGAGATAGAAGGCAATACCTTTTGTTGTTTTTGCTTATAGTTCTCGTCAAATTCTTTGAAGGTAGTTCCAGCAGGGAAATGTTTAGTTAAGCCTTTGAATAATAAAGCTTCTACTTCTTGGTCAATATTATTTCCTTGATCTTTAATCTTATAAGAAGTTGTGATATTAATTTGATTCTTCGTATCTACTGTTTTAATAATAGGCGCTTCACCAAATACAACTTTTAATTCGTTTCTAACTTCTTCGATATTTACTGCTTTGTCAAATTTAACAGTGAAGCTACGTCCACCAGCAAATTCAACACCTTCGTCAAAACCATTGAAGAAAGAAGCAATACCCATTACCAATACCACTGCTGATAATACGTATGCATATTTTCTGAATTCAATAAATTTGAAGTTCGCATTCTTAAATATATTTCTAGAGATCACAGTGAAATATTCAAAATGTCTATTCTTAGAAGTATAAATATCAGTGATTAAACGAGATACTAAGATTCCACAGAACAATGATAATAAGATACCAATGATTTGAGTAGTTGCAAAACCTAATACTGGACCTAGACCAAAATAAG
>JACCDM010450872.1_pt1 | contig 24259 bp, 21 predicted proteins | sample 7445851 | NCBI WGS metagenome assembly JACCDM01 (sample SAMN15323438, study PRJNA562643) | freshwater metagenome | isolation source: river surface water | place: USA:Blue River Watershed | collected 2017-08-16
ATGGGTGTTGAGCCAAAACATATTTATGAAGCGATGATTACCGGTCCACAAGCGATGCCAGTTTTCTCGGATAAAACTATTACCCCAGAGGAGAAACTTTCCATTATTAAATGGATTAAAGCTGCCGAGAGTGAGCCAAATTTAGGTGGCGCTCCCCTTGGTCGAGTAGGACCAGTAACTGAAGGTCTACTAGTTTGGACCTTTGGTCTTGGCTTATTAATTGGTATTGCTGTCTGGTTAACGGCAAAGGCTAGGTAATTAAAAAATGTCAAAAGAGTTAGAGCCACTGGCAGATCCAGGATTACCAGAGCATATTCATCGAAAAGCTGATACCGATCCAATTGCTGCCAAACGGGCCGAGCGTCAGGTAGCAGTTTTATTCTCACTATCGGCGGTTGGTACTTTGTTATTTATCTACTCATTCTTTTTTATTGATGAGGATCAATTTATTTTCATTCCAATTATGGGAAGCAATAATGCCCAGCAATTAGGAATTGGAATTGGTATTGCCGCAAGCTTATTATTTATTGGATTTGGCGCTGTGCACTGGGCCAAGACTTTAATGCCAGATCAAGAGGTAATTGCACTTCGTCATGAAATGAAATCAGAGGAGAGTGATCGACAAGATTTTGTTAAAACCGCTAAGGATGGCGCAGCGCAAGCAGGTCTTGGCCGACGGCCATTAATTAAGCGAACTCTGGCTGCAGCTGCTGGTTTGGCTGGATTGCCAGCGGTAATTTTATTAAGAGATTTAGGACCACTGCCAGGTAATTCGCTAAATGAAACAAGTTGGAAAACTGGTACTAGATTGGTAACTGATCCAGGTGATCGACCAATTAAGCCAAGTGATTTAGAGGTTGGCGCAGTTGCCCAAGTTATGCCAGAGCTTGCTCCTGGTAAAAAGCGCACCCTAGAAGATATTGCAAAGGATGCGGTGTTGTTAATTAGATTACGCCCAGCTGAGTTTCAATTAGATGCTGAGCGACTTTCTTGGACCTATGAGGGCATCATTGCATTTTCTAAGATTTGCTCCCATATGGGGTGTGCGGTTGCCTTATATGAACAAACCACTAAGCATTTACTCTGCCCATGCCACCAATCAACCTTTGATGTGACGCGTGCCGCAAAGGTTATCTTTGGTCCGGCTGCTCGACCTCTGCCACAATTGGCTATCACCGTTGATGCTGATGGATATTTAATTGCAAAACAACCTTTTACTGAGGCTGTGGGTCCTAGTTTCTGGGAGAGGAAATCATGACCGCACGTGAGCGAGTTGCTGGCAATGTAGCTAACTACGTTGATGAGCGCACTGGCGCTGCCGCATGGATGAAAAAGAATTTAAATAAAGTATTCCCAGATCACTGGTCATTTATGTTAGGTGAGATTGCACTCTACTCATTTGTAATTTTATTACTCTCTGGCACATTCTTATCATTTTGGTTTGATCCATCGATGCGACATGTTACATATGAGGGAAGTTATCAGCCATTAAAAGATGTTGAGATGAGCGCAGCCTATGCCTCTGCCCTGCATATTTCCTTTGATGTTCGCGGTGGCTTATTAATGCGCCAGATTCATCACTGGGCAGCTTTAATATTTATGGCAGCGATTGTGGTTCACCTGCTTCGAGTATTTTTCACCGGCGCCTTTAGAAAGCCACGAGAGTTCAACTGGCTACTTGGAATTGGACTTTTAACTCTAGGAATTGTGGAAGGCTTCCTTGGCTATTCGCTACCTGATGATCTGTTGAGTGGAACTGGCGTAAGAATTGCGCATGCAATTATTCAATCTATTCCAGTTGTCGGCACCTATCTATCTTTCTTCGCCTTTGGTGGGGCATTCCCGGGTGAGGTATTTATCCCAAGAATTTATATTGTTCACGTACTACTTATTCCAGGAATCTTTTTAGCATTAATTACTATTCACTTAATGTTGGTTTGGTACCAGAAGCACACGCAGTATCCAGGACCTGGTAGAACTGAAAAAAATGTTGTTGGTTATCCATTAATGCCGGTCTATATGGCAAAAGCTGGCGGATTCTTTTTTATCGTATTTGGTATCACCGCATTTTTAGGGGCGGTGGCATCGATTAACCCAATTTGGTTATACGGCCCATACACACCAGGACAGATCTCAGCAGGATCGCAACCAGATTGGTATATGGGTTGGCTAGATGGTTTAGTTCGAATGGCCCCGCCCCTTGAAACCTACCTCTTTGGTTACACCATCTCGTGGAACATATTGCTGCCGGGCTTAATAATTCCCGGAATTATTTTTACCGGTATGGCGCTGTATCCATTTATTGAAAGTTGGATTACTGGCGATAAGCGTGAGCACCATCTATTAGATCGACCACGAAATGTGCCAAATCGAACCGCGCTAGGTGCGATGTCACTTACCTTTATGATCGTTGCGCTAATTAATGGTGGCAATGACTTAATCGCAACCCACTTTGATTTAACAATCAATCAAATTATGTGGTTCTCTCGAATTGGCATAATTGTGCTGCCACCGCTGGCGTTTGTTATTACAAAGCGAATCTGTCTGTCATTACAACGCAAAGACCGTGAACTAGTTCTGCATGGTAGAGAGACAGGCCGGTTGGTTATGTTGCCTCATGGTGAGTTTGTTGAAGTTCATGAAGAGTTAACTCCGGAAAAGAAATACACACTCACCCAACATGAGCAACCTGTTGCTATCGAGATGGTAAAAGAGGATGCTCGGGGTGTATTAAATCCAAAGGGCATTAGAGCCAAGTTACAAGCTCGTTTTAGTGCTGCAAATGCCGAAAACATTGCTAAACCAACCGCTGCTGAGCTAAAAGAGCTTGAAAGTGGTCACCACTAACTCTTAATCTCGCATTTTTTTCTGCCCTTAGATTAATGAATTAAGCTCGTTTATAATCAAGCAGATGAATACCTCACTCTGGCAAGGTAAATCAGAGATAACCTATCGATCTGCTATTGCCAAGAATGATTCCTTTGATATTTCAATTATTGGTGCTGGATTTAGTGGTTTATGGAGTGCCTACCACTTAAAACAATTACAACCTGCGCTGAAAATTGCTATCTTTGAAAAAGAGTATGTCGGCTTTGGCGCAAGTGGCAGAAATGGTGGCTGGGCCTCTGCTGAATATCCAACCTCAGGAAGAAGATTAATTAAAGAACATGGCCTAGATAGCTACAAACAGTTGCGTACTGCATTAATTAACTCAATAGATGAGATTGGCCAAATTGCCAGCCAGAATAAATGGCAGATTGATTATGCCAAGGGTGGCTCCCTTCTCTTTGCAACTAACAAAGCTCAATTAACTCGAATCTCTACTGAAATGGATGATGAGCATCAATTGCTCTCAAAAGCGCAGGTAAAAGAGTTGGTAAACATTCCAGCAGCTCTAGGCGGAGTTTTTACACCACACTGTGCGGCCTTAAATCCATTTTTACTTTGTCAATCCCTAGCAGCTCACCTAGAAAAGCTAGGGGTAGAGATCTTTGAAAATTCTCAAGTTTCTAAGGTTGAAAAGGGTCAAATACTTGTAAATGATTTTAAGGTTAAGAGTGAAATTTCAATCAGAGCTACTGAGGCCTTTACGCCCAGAGCTTGGCAAGAGAACAAACAGATTCCAATTTATTCACTTATGGTGGCAACTGAGCCATTATCTAATGAGCTTATGGCTGAGGTTAAAAACTCTAGTCGAGCCACATTGCAACAGGCTTGTCACTTAATCACCTACGCACAATTTACTGGTGACAACAGATTGGCTTTAGGCGGTCGCGGTGTTAGATATAAATTATTCTCTCGTCTTTCTGAGCGAAGTGAGATTGATAATCGAATGCATTCCGCACTGGAGCGAAGAGCTAGGGCCTGGTTTCCACAATTGGCAAATACTAAATTTGAGTATCGCTGGGGTGGACCAGTTGCGCTAACTCGCAGGTGGCAGGCTTACTTAAATTTCGATAGAAACTCCGGTATTGCCCAAATTGGTGGCTATGTTGGAGATGGCGTGACTTTGTCCTATTTAGTTGCCAAAACTTTAGCGCAAAGGATTAGCAATAAACCCACACCAAATCTACCCTTTATTGATCAAAAAATTGGTAAATGGGAGATTGAACCTATTCGCTACTTTGCAGTTAATGCCGGCTTTAAAGCCACCGTTGCCGCAGATTATGAAGAAACGATAACTAAGCGACCAAGTTTGCTAGCAACGATTATCGATCCCTTAATAAATAGGTAAGTGCTTACTTTTCAACTATCTCTTTTAGTTTTACTAATGTCTTTGCCATCGCCTTTGGCACCCACTTACCTGAATCACTGACCCACCACTTAGATCTGGCAGTTGTGCCATCCCAGCTTTCTATTACCAAAGTCTTGTGATCACTAATTGATACCAGCTCATATCGCCAAACATTATGTAGTAGATGTCGCCAAGCAATTGCTGAGTTTTCCTTAAATTCAACTACCTGATTTGTAATTACGTAAGGAATGCCATATCTCATCTTCATACCAAATTTTGCGCCTAAATAAAGTTTTTCTGGCCCCTTAAACTCACCCCGCAGCATTCCCGATCCATCCATTAGTCGGTGATTTTTTGGTTGAATTAAAAAATCAAAGATTTTCTTAGCAGGGGCATCAATCTCGATCTGGACCTTAAAAAATAATGGATTTTTAGAATCTAAAATTTCAGCGCGGTAATTCATAACCTACTAATGAGCTGAGGTAGTTGGGCGCTCATACTCTAAAACCATACCCATAATGGAAACAATCAAAGCCCCTAGGGCAAGTAACACTAACCACCAACCAATAATTAAACCTAAGGCAAGTGCGCTGGCAGATAGTGCAACCGGCAGTGGCCACCAAGAGTGGGGTGAGAAAAATCCAATCTCACCAGCAGAGTCTGCAATCTCACCTTGCTGATTATCCTCCGGCAGTAAGTTACCTAATCTTCGATCGGTAAACCAAAGATAAAATCCAACAATTAAGGCTAGCCCAGCGCTTAATGCAATCGCCGTTATACCTACCGCTTCCCCACCTAGTTGCCAGTAAACCACAGTCAGAATTGCATAAAAAATTGAGAGGCCAACAAATAAAATCCAACTAGTTTTCATTAGTGCTTAGCTTTCTCAGCCATATGTGGGTAGTGAAGATCAAAGGCTGGGCGTTCACTTCTAATTCTTGGCATGGAGGTGAAGTTATGTCGAGGTGGTGGACATGAAGTTGCCCACTCTAATGATGCGCCATATCCCCATGGGTCATCGGTTTCAACCTTAGGTGAATTCCTTGAGATCCAAATATTAATAAAGAACGGAACCATTGATAACGCCAGTAAGCCAGAGCCAACTGTGGAAACCATATTCATAAAGGTAAAGCCATCCGAGGCTAAATAATCTGCATACCTGCGGGGAAATCCCTTAATTCCCATCCAGTGTTGGATTAAGAAGGTTAAGTGGAAGCCAAAAAATAATGTCCAGAAGTGAATCTTGCCTAGAGTTTCATCCAGCATTCGACCAGTGAACTTTGGCCACCAGAAGTAAAAACCAGCAAACATGGCAAAAACCACCGTACCAAATAACACATAGTGGAAGTGGGCAACAACAAAGTATGAGGCTGATACTGCGAAATCAAGTGGTGGTGAGGCCAAGATAATTCCAGTGATTCCGCCAAATAAGAAAGTAACTAAAAAGCCCAATACAAATAACATTGGAGTTTCAAATGTGACTGAACCTCGCCACATCGTGCCAATCCAGTTGAAGAATTTCACACCAGTTGGCACACCAATTAAAAATGTCATAAATGAGAAAAATGGTAGAAGTACCTGCCCGCTGGCATACATATGGTGAGCCCAAACCGCCACCGATAGAGCTGCGATTGCAATCGTTGCTGCGATTAATCCTTTATAACCAAAGATTGGCTTTCTACTAAATACTGGCAAAATTTCAGTTGCAATACCAAAAAATGGTAGCGCCAGAATGTATACCTCAGGATGGCCAAAGAACCAGAACAGATGTTGCCACAACATAGCTCCGCCATTTGCTGGATCAAAGATATGCGAACCAAATAATCGATCAGATTCCAATGCTAAAAATGCAGCAGCAAGTGGTGGGAATGCAATCAATACTAAGATCGAAGTTAGCAAAACGTTCCAGCTAAATATAGACATTCTAAACATCGTCATACCAGGTGCTCGCATAGTTAATATTGTGGTTATAAAGTTAACGCCGCCAAGAATCGTTCCTAAACCACCAATTGCCAGTCCAACTAACCATAAATCTGCACCAATTCCTGGTGAGTACTCTGCGTTGGAAAGTGGCGCATAAGCTGTCCAGCCAAAAGATGCCGCTCCACCTGGAGTAAGAAACCCAATAAAGGCCATCGTTCCACCAAATAGATACAACCAATAAGAGAGCATATTTAATCTAGGAAATGCCACATCTGCTGCACCGATTTGTAGCGGCATAATTACATTTGCAAAACCCACAAATAATGGGGTGGCAAACATAAGTAACATGATGGTGCCATGCATTGTAAATATCTGGTTGTACTGCTCATTACTTAAAAACTGCATGCCCGGACGAGCAAGTTCGCCACGAAGAAGCATCGCTAAAATTCCGCCAATTAAGAACCAGGCAAATGAAGTAATTAGATATAAATAACCGATGGTCTTATGGTCAGTTGAAGTTAGCCACTTAACTAGCAACTTACCTTTAGAGGTTGGCGCAGGAGCTGGCCTAGTTGCAGATATTGTGGGACGTTGTGCGTAAGTGGTCATGCGATGGCTGCTTTCTCTTCGGCTACTAACCCTTGGATATAAGTTTGATACTCCTGCAAAGTTACAACTTTCACGGTAAATAGCATTTGAGCATGATTTCTGCCGCACAAGATATTGCAACGACCTGGATAGGTGCCTAATTTATTTGCTGTGAACTCTAGTTCGTTTGTTACGCCAGGAAGATTTTGCATTTGAATCATAAAAGCTGGAATCCAGAACCCATGAACTACATCATTGGCATCGAGGGTAAATCGAACTTTCTGCCCCTGTGGCAAATACAAGGTTGGTGGTTGAGCTGGCGTCCCAGTAACTGTGGCGCTCTTAAAATCACCAGCATCCCGGTATTTAAACTGCCAAGACCACTGGAAGCCAACCACATCTATGAAGTGGGAAACTTGTGAGTCTGGTGAAATTTTAACTATTCGAGATTCTCGTTGCACAGTGAAGTAAAACAGGACGGCCACAATTAAGAATGGAATTAATGTGTATGCCACCTCAACTGGAATGTTGTACTGAGTTTGTTTTGGAAAATTCTCATCTTTTTTGCGGTGGAAGAAAACTGGCCATAAAATCAAAATTAAAGTAATAACGCCAACAACGGCGGCGGCAATCCAAGCACCCTGCCATAGTGATAACGACTGATCATTAACGCTTGATAATCCCTCTTCAAACCCAAGGCCTGAAATTTCGGCCTGGGCACAACCAGAAAGTAATGGTGTAATCGCCAGTAGGCCCACTGAGGTTTTTAGGTGAGGCAGATGCATAGGGTTAAGGATAACCTTCTGCTCTAGCAATGTCGCACTGGCGCAGATAGGGGTAGCAGGTGGTTCGCATCACAGGCAACTTTCAGCAGGAAAGAGAGTTACACCCTGCCGCTCTTAGCCTTTTGCCGGAGCTATTTGCTAAGGGTTGGCATGAGCCTTCAAAGTTAAATCAACAATCTCGCCAAAGCGCAATTTTGTTGCAGCAAGCTAAAGAAACTTTTGCATCTTCCTTAAAAGTAAAAGTATCTGAGATCGAGTTCTTAGGGGAAACAGATCTGGGATTTCAATTAGGAATCCAAGGACTACTTAAACAAAGTAGTAAGTTATTTTACTCTGCTATTGATCGCCAAAAAGTCTTTGCAGTTGCAAAAACTGAAGAGAACTTAGGTCGCACTATCAAGGAATTACCAGTTGATAATCAGGGTGTAATTCAAGTCAGTAAATTCTCTACAGATGATGTTTTGGTATGGCAGATAGCAAATGGTGAGACTGGCAATAAACAATCTGCGCCAAAAGTTGATTGCCAAATTTTTGCCGACTGCACAAGCAGTGGTGTGGATTTACTGCCTGACTTTGATTATCAAACTGGTTTATTTGATAGCACCAGCTGGGCTGGACCATCTGGAGTGGGCATTTTGATCATTAAATCCAAATCCAGCTGGCGCAATCCTCTACCCCATAATGATTTGCTTCGAGTACCTAACTCCTTCTCACTTCCCTTAGTCCTAGCCAGTGCGGTCGCTCTTGAAAATTACCTTAAAGATCAAGATATTCGAGCTGAGTTAAAAGAGTACATAATTAATTTCATCTCTAACCAAATCAAAGATGTAGATATTGCCTCTAATCTATCTGGGCTTAGTAAACAGATCTCTATCTCAATCAAATCAGTTGAGGCAGATCGCCTGCTTTTGGCGTTAGAGGATGCTGGTTTTTCAGTGGACTCAGGATCAGCCTGCAAGTCGGCTGATATGCAACCTAGTCATGTATTGGCGGCTATGGGTAGACCGATAATCGGCAATATTCGATTAACTTTACATAAAGATTTAAATCTAGAGATAGTAAAAAACTTTTGCCTAGCTCTTAAGAGTGCAGTTGAAAATTTACGCAGCTAAAATCAAAGATTAATTAAAGGAATCACCACAAGCACAAGAGCCTTGAGCATTTGGATTATCTATTGTGAAACCCTGCTTTTGGATTGTGTCTACAAAATCAATTGTGGCACCCATTAAATAGGGGGTACTCATCTTGTCTGTTACGACCTTTACTTTGCCACTAGCAAACTCACTGATGCTATCGCCATCTAATTGACGATCATCAAAATACAGTTGGTAACGAAGTCCAGAGCAACCACCAGGTTGAACGGCAACACGAAGACTCAAATCATCTCTGCCTTCTTGTGTTAAAAGAGCTAACACTTTTTCAGCAGCCACATCGGATAAAGAAATTCCCTTAGTTGATATTGCAATATCTGCAGTAACTGATGTCTCTGTGCTCATACTCACTACTCTCCAATGTTTACCTAGGCTCATATGTTACTAGTAATTGCAAATGATTTCTGCACTAAAACCTGTGAGCGTTTACACTTACCTCTATGGGAATAACTGATCTACTACTGCTTGGTAAAGAGGCTGACCTGGGCAGCGAGCGCGGGGTCTCCTGTGATGGCGCTCTGCCATCACCAAGTGATGCTGATCTAGTAGAACGCGCAAACCAGGCCAGATCTTCCCTGGGAGATCGAGCCATGATTTTAGGTCACCATTATCAACGTGACGAGGTAATTGCCTATGCCGATATTAGAGGTGATTCATTTAAGTTAGCACAAGCTGCAGCAGATAATCCAAGTGCTGAATTTATATTCTTTTGCGGAGTGCACTTCATGGCTGAAAGTGCCGATATTTTAACTACTCAAAATCAAAAAGTTATTTTGCCTGATCTTGCAGCTGGTTGCTCCATGGCAGATATGGCCACCGCAGCTCAAGTAGAGGATTGTTGGCAGGCATTAGAAAAATTAGGTGTGGCTAAAAAAACTATTCCAATAACTTATATGAACTCATCTGCGGCAATAAAAGCCTTTACAGGAAAAAATAATGGCGCAGTTTGTACATCCTCTAACGCTATGCGGGCTATGAAGTGGGCATTTGAAAAGGGTGAAAAAGTGTTATTTTTACCAGATCAACACCTTGGCCGAAATACTGCAGTTTTATCCTTAGGGTTAAAACTAGAAGATTGTGTGATTTGGAATCCATGGAAACCAAGTGGTGGCTTAAGTGAGGCACAAATTAAAATGGCCAAAGTTATTTTGTGGCGTGGACATTGTTCCGTTCATGGCAGATTTACCGTTGAAAATATTGAAAATGTTAGAAGAGTATTGCCACAGGTAAAGGTGCTGGTCCATCCAGAGTGCCAACATGAGGTGGTGGCAAAGGCAGATGTTGTCGGCAGCACCGAGATGATTATCAAAACTGTGACCGACTCTCCATCTGGCAGTAAATGGGCTATTGGCACTGAGTTAAATCTTGTCCAACGTCTTGCCCGAGAAAATCCTGATAAAGAGGTTGTCTTCCTGGATAAAACTGTTTGCTACTGCTCAACCATGAATCGAATTGATCTGCCTCATCTGGTTTGGGCGATGGAGGCCTTGGTGGCCGGGCGAGTAGTAAATCAGATTAAGGTTGATCAGCAGGTGGCATTGCAAGCAAAAGTTGCATTAGAGCGAATGTTGGCTCTACCTTAATCACATGGCTGAGAAAAAAGGAAAACCAACTCCAAAGCGCAAAGATGCTGAGGCTAAGTTAAAGATCTCACCGCTATCGCCAACTGCAAGTAAAGATGCCAAGCGCGCCCTTAAAGAACAATCTCGAGTTCGAAGATTAGAGGCGCGAGCTGCTTATATGCGAGGTGAAGAGAGCGCACTGCCATACCGAGATAAGGGACCTGCTCGTAGATTTGTTAGAAATTATATTGATGAACGCCGAAGTATCTCGGAATACTTTTTAGTTTTAATTATGTTGGTCTTATTCTTAACCATTATTCCTATTCCAGCAGTTCAATTAGCTGCTGTTGCCCTGATGTATAGCTCAATGATTTTCATGACGGTAAATGGAATTTTTCTCTCTCGAAAACTAAAAAAACTAGTAGCCGAGAAGTATCCAGAGGAGCCAACCAAGGGAATTGGTATGTATGGCTGGATGCGATCTACTCAGCTTCGTAGATTACGAGCGCCAGCCCCACAGGTTGGGCCAACAGTAAAGAGTAAGAAAAAGTAATTTAAGCTCTTGGCTTTGGACTAATAGTTTTAGCTGGATCCTTTTCCACAACCGAATCTAGGGCTGAATCGATTTCATCCATAATGGCTTTATCTAATTTAACTCCAGCAGCCTTCACATTCTCTTTTATTTGAGATGGCTTAGTCGCTCCAATAATTGCACTAGATACATTTTGATTTTGTAATACCCAAGCAATTGCTAGTTGAGCAGGAGTCAGATCAACCTTTTTCGCAATTGGGATTAATCGCTGTACCGCCTTTAAAATCGGCTCTTTCATAAATCCTGCGATCATATCTTTACCACCTTTTTTATCGGTAGCTCGAGAACCTGCTGGAACTTTTTCGCCAGGCAGGTACTTACCAGTTAATACTCCTTGTGCAATCGGTGACCAAACTATTTGACCAATTCCCTCTCTCTGGCTTAACGGCACAACCTCAGATTCAATTACTCGCCACAACATTGAGTATTGAGGTTGGCTGGAGATAAATCGGTAGTAACCCTTTTGATCTTGAATCTTAAGGGCGGCCGCAATTTGCTCTGCATTCCACTCCGAAAAACCAATGTATAAAACTTTGCCTGATCTAATTAGGTCATCAAAGGCACCAAGTGTTTCCTCAAGTGGCGTCTCATAATCAAATCGATGGGCTTGATAAAGATCTACATAATCAGTATTTAAACGCTTTAAGGATGCGTTACAAGATTCCATAATATGTTTGCGAGAAAGACCACGATCATTTTTTCCAGTACCGGTTGGCCAATAAACTTTGGTGAATAATTCATAGGACTCACGCTTGACGCCCTTTAATGCCTTACCCATAACACTTTCTGCTTTTGTGCCGGCATAAACATCGGCGGTATCTAAGGTGGTGATTCCTAAATCAAGGGCTGCTCTAACGCACTTAATCGCTGCATCAGATTCAACTTGGGAGCCATGGGTAATCCAATTTCCATAGGTAATCTCAGAGACATACATTCCAGTACTACCTAAGCGTCGGTACTCCATTTGCGAACCCATCCTTACTTGATTTGTGGGCATTTAAAGTAGCACTAAAAAGTATTAGAGAGAAACAAAAATTAAAGATTTTTTACTAACGCACCTTTGATGGCACAAATGGCAGGGCTACGACTTCAAAAACTGAATCACGCCCCCGTACATCAACAATGACCTGATCGCCCTTTGAAATTTCTGAACTTAGTAAAGCCAGCCCAATTCCCTTCTTTAATGAGGGTGAGAATGTGCCGCTAGTTACTTGACCTATTAGGTGGCCACTTTGATCTTTAACCTGCATATCTTTACGGGGAATGGCTCGATCGGTAGCTAAAATTGCCTTTAACTTATGAGTGGTGCCATTTTGTTTTTGGTCCAACAAGATTTGCTTACCAGTAAAATTTGATTTATTTAAATCTACCGCCCAACTTGCTGAGGCTTGGATTGGTGAAATATCTAGAGTTAGCTCATGTCCATGTAATGGATAACCCATCTCAGTTCGTAGTAGATCTCTAGCGCCTAATCCACATGCTGTACCACCTAAGCTAACGACTGAATTAAATAATAGATCCCATACCTTGCCGGCATCTTGCCAAGTGGGAATGATTTCAAAACCAAGCTCTCCGGTATATCCAGTTCGACATAAAATCGCATCGGTGCCATCAAATTTACTCTTGCTAAATGACATGTAATCTAGTGAACAGTCCACCCCTAATGAGTTTAATAACTCAATTGACTTTGGCCCTTGCAGTGCAAAGACTGCAAATTGTTCATGTAAATTTTCTACCGAAATTCCTGCCGGTGCATTCGCCTTTAATACCTCAAATACGCTAGCTGTGTTGGCAGCATTAGGAATCAGGAAATAATCAGAATCTGAGTTGCGATAGGCGATTAAATCATCAATCACACCTCCCTGGGAGTTACACATTAATGTGTACTGTGCTTGGCCATCTATAATTTTGCTTAAATCATTAGTGAATTGTTCATTCAAAAAGTTTGTCGCACCTTTGCCAATTACCGATACTTTCCCTAAGTGGGAAACATCGAAAATACCTACGTTATTTCGAACTGAGTTGTACTCTTCAATTGCACCAGTTTTTGGGTACTCAATTGGCATTAGCCAGCCACCAAAATCTGCCATCTTGGCGCTTAAGCCCTGGTGTTTATCTACGATAGGCGAATTCTTCATTGGTTAAATCTACACTCCAAAGGCTGCTTTAAATACATTAGTGATCTGAATTCTAAAACTTCATTTTCTGAGGTTAACGACACCATAAAATATCCTCTAGGCTTGGGCAATTGAGTTGAGAACTTACCGAGTTAAATTGGAGTTAGAGTGGTTAAGGTAAAGCTAACTGAAAAGTTAGATAGTGAAATCTTAGTTGTTGGTTTTGGCACCGTCGATAAAAAGTTGAAGATCGAAGCCGGTCCATCTCAAATTGATACCGCCGCCCTGCTAGCCACATTAATTGCCATGGGAGCTAGTGGCAAAGCAGATGAAGTAATTAAGTTGCCTGGTAAAAATTGCAAAATAATTGCCTTCACTGGCCTTGGTGAAATTGGATCTGGGATAGAGGTTGAAACTTTACGTAGGGCTGCAGGGGCTGCTGCCAGAGAATTGTCTGGCAATAAAAGTGCTTGCTTTGCATTACCTAGTAAATCAGTAGTTGAGATTTCAGCTATCGCCGAGGGTGCATGCCTTGGCTCTTATTCATTCCATGAATTTAAAGGAAATAGTAAGGAGGAAAGTAAGCAAGCACTTTCACAGGTAAGTGTTTTGACTAAATTTGCCAATACCGCTCAAGCAAAAGATGCTGCTAAACGTGCTGAAATAATTGCCGAACATACTTTCTTAGTAAGAGATCTAATTAATACCCCGCCTAGCCACTTAACTCCAATCTCTTTCTCTGAAAAAATTAAAAAGTTAGCTGGTAAATATGGTGTAAAGATAGAGATTCTCAATGCATCTGCTCTTAAAAAGGGTGGTTTTGGCGGAATAATAGGTGTTGGTCAGGGTTCGGTAAATCCACCATGCCTTGTGCACCTTTCTTACAAACCTGCTAAACCAAAAAAGAGATTTGCCTTTGTTGGTAAGGGAATTACTTTTGATACTGGCGGCTTGGCATTAAAGCCTGCAAATGGCATGGAGGCAATGAAGGCAGATATGTCTGGTGCAGCTGCAGTTGTGGCAGCTGTTTTTGCAATTGCCCAATTAAAACTGCCAATTGCTGTTGATGGTTGGGCGCCACTTGCAGAAAACATGGTCAGCGACACTGCAACTAGACCAAGTGATGTAATTACTATTTATGGCGGTAAGAGTGTTGAGGTATTAAATCCAGATGCTGAAGGTCGATTAGTACTTGCCGATGCTTTGGTAAAAGCTACCGAAGTTGGAAAGAAATCAGGTGGGCTGGATGCAATAATTGATGTTGCGACATTAACTGGTGCTCAGGTTGTGGCATTAGGTACTAGAACATCAGCGGTAATGACAAATGATGATCAATTATGCGATCAATTTTTAAGTGCATCTGCAATTTCAGGTGAGCAATTTTGGCCAATGCCACTACCAGTTGAATTACGAGCATCCCTTGATTCACCAATTGCTGATATTGCAAATATTGGCGAGCGCATGGGTGGGATGCTGGTAGCTGGTTTATTTCTGAAAGAGTTTGTTGATCCACAAATTCCATGGCTACACCTAGATATTGCAGGCCCTGCCTTTAACACTGGTAAAGCACATGGCTACACGCCGGTGGGCGGAACTGGAATTGCTCTTCGAACCCTGGTTTGCCTAGCTGAGTTGGCTTGCTCACAGCGGTAGCAGGCTAAATCTGCGCCGTAAGGGATAACTACAAATTCGTGGCAAGATTACCTCATGGCCGATTTTGATTTAGTAATTCTAGGAGGCGGCTCTGGCGGATACGCCGCAGCACTTCGAGCCTCACAATTAGGTCAAAAAGTAGTGCTGATTGAAAAAGATAAATTAGGTGGCACCTGCTTACATAAAGGTTGCATACCTACCAAGGCTTTATTACATGCCGGTGAGATTGCTGACAACACCCGTCACGCTGGTGAGTTTGGCGTAAAGGCTGATTTTCACGCCATGGATATGAGTGCAGTTAATTCATATAAAGATGGCGTAATTGCTAAATTACATAAAGGTTTAGAGGGTTTAGTTAAATCTAGAAATGTTACCTATGTGCAAGCGGCTGGTAAGTTAATTTCAAATAACACAGTTGAGGCCGGGGGCACAAAGTACACCGGAAAAAATGTAATTTTAGCTACTGGTTCATATCCAAAGACGCTGCCAGGGCTTGAGATTGATGGTAAACAGATTATTACCAGCGAGCAAGCAATCAAATTAGATTATGTTCCTAAGTCGGTAATTGTATTGGGCGGCGGAGTTATTGGTTGTGAGTTTGCTTCCGTATGGAAATCATTTGGTTCTGAGGTAACAATCATTGAAGGTCTATCCCACTTGGTGGCACTAGAGGATGAATCCTCCAGCAAGCAATTGGAAAGAGCATTTCGTAAACGGGGTATTAATTTTGAATTAGGTGTTAAATTTAAATCTGCTACTAAAAACAAAAAAGATGTAACGGTAGTACTTGAGGATGGAAAAGAGTTTTCAGCTGAAATCCTGTTAGTTGCAGTTGGCAGAGGCCCAGTCTCGCAAGGTTTAGGTTATGAAGAGGCTGGAATCAAGATGGACCGCGGCTATGTATTAGTCGATAACAAATGTCGAACTAATGTGGCTGGAATATGGGCAGTTGGCGACTTAATACCCACCCCACAATTAGCTCATGTTGGTTTTGCCGAAGGGATTATGGTGGCCGAAGAGATTGCCGGGTTAAATCCAAGATCGATAAATTATGATGGCATCCCCCGTGTCACCTACTCTGAACCAGAGGTGGCATCAGTTGGCTTAAGCGCAATCGCTGCTAAGGCTGCTGGACATGATGTAGTGGAGTTAAATTATGATTTGGCTGGTAATGGCAAGGCTAATATTTTAAAGACTGCCGGATCGGTAAAGTTAATTGCTAAGAAAAATGGCCCAGTGTTAGGAATTCATATGGTTGGCTCTCGAGTAGGTGAACTACTTGCTGAAGCACAATTAATTTTTAATTGGGAAGCTGATGCAAATGATGTTGCCCAACATATCCATGCTCATCCAACACTTTCAGAGGCAATGGGCGAGGCTCATCTAGCATTGGCTGGCAAGCCACTACATGCACATGGTTAAAGGAGTTAGCCGATGACATTTTCGCTTACGATGCCAGCACTTGGTGAATCAGTAACTGAAGGAACTGTTACTAGATGGCTTAAAAAAGAGGGCGATCAAATTGCAATTGATGAGCCATTACTAGAGGTATCAACTGACAAAGTAGATACTGAGATCCCATCTCCAGTTGCAGGAGTGTTACAAAAAATTGTTGTGCAAGTTGATTCAACTGTTGCAGTTGGTGCCGAGCTTGCAGTTATATCTGAATCAGGTGCGGCCGCCCCACAAAAAGTTTCTGAACCAGTAAAAACAGTTGAGCAACCAAAAGCTGTTGCGCCAATTTCACCAGTTGCTGCTGCGCCAGTTGCACCCCCAACACCTGTTGCTGCTACCCCAGCTACCTCTGGCGCCACAATTGTTGCGATGCCAGCACTTGGTGAATCAGTAACTGAAGGAACTGTTACTAGATGGTTAAAAAATGTTGGCGATCAGATAAATGCAGATGAAGCATTGCTTGAAGTTTCAACCGATAAAGTCGATACTGAAATTCCATCCCCAGTATCCGGTACATTATTAACAATTGATGTGCCAGTTGATTCAACTGTTGCAGTTGGCGCACGACTTGCTTCCATTGGAGTTTCTGGCAGCACCCCAGTAGTTGCTGCAGCTGTAGAAAAACCAGCTCCGATTGCACCTGTAGTTACTGCTGCACCAGTTGCTGCTGCTCCAGTAATTTCCAAACCTTCACAACCACCAGTTGCTGTGGCTACTGCCCCAGCAGTTAATTCAGCTAGACCAGATGATTCCTATGTGACACCAATAGTTAGAAAGCTTGCCGCTGAAGCTGGTGTAAACCTTTCTACTATTAGAGGTACAGGAGTTGGAGGTCGAATCCGCAAAGAGGATATTTTGGCAGCTACGCCAAAAGCAGCAGCTACGCCAACTGCTCAAGTCATGGCATCTACAAATACCACTGCCAAGTCTTCAGTTACCACCTCACCGCTTCGTGGCACAACGGTAGGGATGACTAGGTTAAGAAAAGTTATTGCAGATCGAATGGTTGAATCGCTAAAAATTTCAGCTCAACTTACCACCGTAGTTGAAGTTGATGTCACAAAGATTGATCGCTTAAGAAATGCCGCAAAGGCCGCCTTTGAATCGCGCGAAGGAGTCAAATTAACTTTTTTACCATTCTTTGCAGTTGCTATATGTGAAGCACTAAAGCAACACCCAGTTTTAAACTCCTCTGTTGAGGGTGACCAAATTACTTACCACGCTGCAGAGCACCTAGGTATTGCAGTTGATACAGATCGTGGTTTATTAGTCCCAGTAGTTAAAGATGCAGGTGACTTAAATATGGGTGGCATAGCTAGAAAAATTGCAGATGTAGCGGCCCGAACTAGAGAGAATAAAATTACGCCAGATGAGTTAGGTGGCGGCACATTCACCCTAACTAATACTGGATCTAGAGGGGCGTTATTTGATACGCCGATCATTAACCAACCTCAGGTGGCAATTTTGGGCTTAGGTGCTGTTGTTAAGCGACCAATGGTGGTTAAGGGTGCCGATGGTGGCGAAACAATCGCCATTAGATCAATGGTTTATTTAGCTCTCTCATATGATCACCGGGTAGTTGATGGTGCAGATGCTGCTCGATTCTTAGTTACTCTAAAAGAAAGACTTGAAGAAGGTCGTTTCGAGTCTGACTTAGGATTGTAATTTGCAAAGCATAAAGAAAATTGCAGTTACCGGATCATCTGGGTTAATCGGTAGTGCACTGGTATCGCAATTAAAAGCTAATGGCTATCAAGTTCAAAAAATTGTAAGAAGACCAACCAGGGCAATTGATGAAGTTATCTGGGATCCAATTAAGGGCCAGATTGATTTAGCGGCATTAGAGGGTGTTGATGCAGTATTTCACTTAGCAGGTGCTGGCGTTGGCGATAAAAGATGGAGTGCTGCTTATAGGTCTGAGATTTTAAACTCGAGGCTGCTTGGCACAACCACAATCGCAAATGCCTGCCAACAATTACAAACTAGCGTCTTTATTTCCGCCAGTGCAATTGGTTATTACGGTGAGACTGGAAATCGCGCAGTTACTGAAACTGATAAGGGTGGTACTGATTTCTTATCAGTTGTTTGTCGAGAATGGGAAGCGGCGGCAGATCTAGCACCGAGTGTTAGAACTATAAAACTGCGCACGGGTTTAGTGTTAGATCCAACTGGCGGCGCCTTGGGAAGAATGTTGCCAATATTTAAGTTTGGTTTTGGTGGAAAGTTAGGATCAGGTAAACAGTGGTGGTCTTGGATTACCTTGCATGATCAAATTAGAGCAATGATATTTTTAATGAACTCCAAATTAGAGGGTGCGGTTAATTTAACTTCACCAAACCCAGTTACCAATCAGGAATTTACCGCTGCATTGGCAAGAGTTTTAAATAGACCTGCAATATTTCCCGCACCAGCCTTTGCATTAAAAGCGGTGCTTGGTGGTTTTTCTAGTGAAGTATTAGGCTCGAAAAGAGTCATACCTAAAGTTTTAACGGACGCTAAATTTGAATTTGAATACCAGCATGTTTCAGCCGCACTTACTGCATTAGTTGATTAATTTTATTCGCAACTAATTCACCAGTTTGCATGGCACCTTGTTGGGAGGGAAATGCCATATGATCGCCAATCACAAATAACCAGTCATTGATCTGTAATTTACCTAATTTTTTCTTACCCGGTAAATGAAGTGGCAGCGAATGTTGAATTTCATATCTAGCAACACTCTCCCAACTGCTTGTACTGGTATGCCATAATTTTCCAAGCTCATCTTTAAACTCTTTTTCAGTTATGTTAGTTAATGAGGTAGCTGAAATTAGGCTCTTGCCAACTGGCGCATACTTTTTAGAGACCTCGCTGATCACAATTGAGTTAACTAGCTTAGAATTTTTAGAAATCACAAGATTTTTAGAATTAGCTATTTTTTCATCAGTTGAAAAATAAGAGGTCGTACTAGAAAGAATTTGAGGCGTGCTCAGATTAGTAACTAATTTTGCGGCAGAGATTGAGTCTGTCGCCACCACGATATACCTTGCTTTATAACTTGATTTATTTGTATTAACACAGTTCGTAGTAATGCTCTCAACTTTTTCACTTAATGCAAGATTTTTTATCGGTTTTGCAAGTGCTTTAGGAAACTCTCCAACTCCAAGAGCTGGAACTCCTGGCAGGGACTTCACAAAACTTTGCAAAATCTCCTGAACTACATCAGCAGCAATTTGCTGTGGATCTGTCAATACCACTCCAGATAAGAACGGCTCTAAGGCATCTTGATATAGATTTGAAAATCTACTCGCATACATACCAAACTCTTTAGAATTTGACACTTTTTTGCTAAATATAAAATTTAAAAATCGTAGTTTCTCACTTACTGAACCAATTTTATTTGATAACGTTCCCAATGAATATCCAATTTTTAGATTTAACTCATTAATTCTTATCTTGCTTGATATTTTTTTAAAATCTAATTGATTTAATACTCCACTCTTTGCCACCTGAGGGTACTTTGGGTTAATAACCTGAAACCCTCGATCGCAGATATATCCATCAACTACATCACTTTTAACTCTGCCACCGACCTGATTGGTTGCTTCAAGCAAGAGTACAGATTTGCCAAGCTTCTCTAATTTTCTACTTGCAGTTAAGCCTGATAAACCGGCGCCAATAACGATGCAATCAAAATCCATGTTACCTAAATGATATTTCTCGCGCCTTGTCGATTATTTCAGCCACGTTAAGAGCTTCATCGGTAGTGACGGGCCAAACTCCCCCTGACAAAGCTTGTTTAACCTGTATATAAAATAATGAATAATTACCATCAATACTTGGGTAGGAAATTACTTTATCCCCCAGGTACAAAAATGCCTCACTCTTAGTGCTTTCTGACCATCCACCCTTTATAGGGTACTTACCACCTTTTAAAAGTTGTTCTTGAGGATCTATTTCATTTATTACCAATGACCCCTTATCCCCGGTAATTCTTATTCGTGGTCCTGGAGCTGCATTTATAGAACTAACTGAAAGATAAGAGTCAACCCCACTGGTATGTTCTAATACCAAAGTAACATCATCATCAGACCCTCCGCGCAGGGAGCGAACTGATGCAGTAATTAAATTTGCTGGACCAAACCAATCTAGCGCTGTAGATACCAAATGGGGCTGGAGATCTAGCAGATTTCCTCCCCCTTCACTTGCTGTCTGGTTTTCGCGCCAAGATTCCGGGTTTAGCTCCGGTCTATATCTTTCAAATCTTGAGTCCAGCCTGAAAATATTTCCTAGGACTCCTTCTTTAATAATTTTTTTAATAGTCAAGGCATCGCTATCCCACTTGCGATTGAAATAAGTAGTAACTGGAACATTTACCTGCTTCGAGAAGTCAACAATTTCTTTAGTCTCTTTAAGCGTTCGTCCCATTGGTTTATCAACTACAACTGGCACACCCGCTTTTAGCCCAGCTATTGCCTGTGAGGCATGAGCATTATTTGCAGATGCCACAACTAAAAGATCTAGATTTAGCTTAAGTAGCTCTTCAATACTTTCTACCACACTGATCTGCGGGAAATCTGAAATTGCTGCCGCTTTGCGCTCTGGTTTTGTCGTTAGCGCACCTACAATCTCGAAATCGGCCGCCTTAAGAAATGGGGCATGAAAATAACGTCCAGCTAGGCCATATCCTGCGATACCAACTCTAGGTGCCATTATGGATTAGAATTACTTGATTTTTTCATATTGCAATTTAGATGGCCACCAAATCTTTGGACCAATTACATGTACTAGGGCAGGGACTAAGAGAGATCGAACAATTATTGTGTCTAGGAGTACGCCAAAGGCAACTGCAAAGCCTAACTGCGCTAGGAAAACTAATGGCAATACTCCCAGCACAGCAAAGGTCGCTGCTAGAACGATTCCAGCTGAAGTGATCACGCCACCTGTCACAGTTAATCCTTTAATTACACCTTTTCTTGTGCCAAGTTTTATAGATTCTTCTCTGACTCTTGTCATTAAGAATATGTTGTAGTCAATACCCAAAGCCACTAAGAAAATAAAGGTAAATAGTGGGAAGGAAGCATCGGCGCCTGCAAAATTAAATACATGCTCAAAAACTAATTGGCATACACCTAAAGTTGCCATAAATGAAAGCACAACTGTTAGGAGCAATAATGCGGCTGCCACAATACTTCTAAGCAGTAAACCAAGGATTATTCCAATTATCACTAAGACCACTGGAATAATTATTCGATTATCGTGCCTGGAGGCCACATCTGTGTCATATTGAACAGCTGTACCGCCTCCGACCAAAATTTCCTTATCAACTGCATGCACAGCATCGCGAATCTCTGGAATTGTATTTCTAGCCTCAACAGAATCTGGTGCCACTTTCAAAGTGGCATTGAGTAATACCTTTCCTTCGACCACCTTTACCGGTGGCGTAGGCAAGCCAGGAATTTTCTGCCCAGCAACTACTGGTTCAACTGAGGAAACATTTTCGACAGTTAGTAGTGCGGCGGTAGCACGAGCTACATCATCCTGCTTTACCACTATTTCAACTGGTGAACCTTCGCCACTTGGAAAGTGCTCTCCCAATCTTTCTAAACCTATTACCGAGTCAGTTTTTTTAGTAAAGGCCTCAGTATTTGCTAGTCCATCAGCTTTTAAGGTGAAGGAAAAGCCGGCTAGTACTGTCAGTAAGAGTGCAGTGGAGATCCAAATTCTCTTTGGATTTCGTTCAACGGCATTACCAATCTTTGCCCAGGTACCACTTAACTGTTCATCGACATCATCAAATCTTGGAATCTTCGGCCAAAAAATCCACCTACCAAAAACTACTAATAGCGCTGGCAAAAAGGTCAACACCGTTAACATGGATGCAGCCACACCAATTGCACCTACTGGGCCTAACCCACGATTTCCAGATAAGTCACTTAACAATAAAACTAACAAGCCTGCAATCACTGTTGAACCAGATGCCAATATCGGCTCAAATACACCACGCAATGAGACTCTCATTGCGTCATATCGAGATTCATGATGATGTAACTCTTCTCGATATCTTGCAATTAGTAAGAGTGCATAATCGGTTGCTGCTCCTAATACCAAAACCGAAAGAATTCCTTGTGATTGCCCATTTAGATCCAATAAATCAGCCTTGGCAGCAAAGTAAACAATTGTGCCAGCAAGTGAGAGTGCCGTAATGGCCGAGAAAAGTGGCAGAATCCAAAGCAATGGAGATCTATAAACCACAATTAATATGATCGATACAACTAACAAAGTTGTCAGTAACAAGGTTGAATCGATTGATCCAAATGCGCCGAACAAATCAGCAAAAATTCCGCCAAAGCCGGTGACATGAGTGGTTAACTCTTGGGCTTCAAAGTTCTTCTTTAAATCCTCGCGCATAAAATCTATCAGCAAAGATAAAGTAGGTTTTTCCTCAACCCGCTGCTCAATTATCTCCGAGTTCAAAGAGATATTTACAAGTGCAGCCTTTCCATCCGCTGAAGGAATTGCTTGAATTGGAAAGCCTGGGACAAAGTAGGTAGAAAGTGGTTTACCAGTTTCTGGTAATACTTCATTTCCAATTCGATCTAGATAGTTTTGAATTTTTGCCAAGTTTGCTGGGTTTGTTGCCGGATTAACATCACCTAGGAATAAAAGTAAGGTTGGAATTTGATCATTATCGCTATCAGAGAATTTAATTGTAATTTTGCTAGCTAAAGTCGATTCGGCGCTATCTGGCAAAAATGCTGCATTGTCATTTTCTTGAACTGTCGAAAGTTTTCCAAAGGTCGGACCCGCTACGGATGAAATTCCAAGCCAAGCGATAATCACGACAATCGCTAGCCATAGTGGCTTGCGACCTTTTACTGTGCTTTTTGTTTTACTTTTTCCGACCATGGGTTTAGCAGCCTTTCTAAAAACTTAAGTAGGTAAGGGGTGAAATCTATCAGCGATGCCATTTTGCTCACACCAACCGCGATACTAGGCGTCTTCTTTAGCCAAATATTCACCCAGCAATTAGGCTTACCTTGTGAATTCAATCATGACTATTAATAGATCACTACATGTTGATCAATTAGGGGTAATGGATTATCTGCAAGCTTGGCAGCTGCAAAAGGATATTCAAGAAAAGGTTATCTCCGGCCAATCTCCAAATACATTGTTATTACTTGAGCACCCCTCGGTTTATACCGCAGGCCGTCGAACCGAGTTATCTGATCGGCCAGTCGATGGCACAGCAGTAATTGATGTTGATCGCGGAGGAAAAATTACCTGGCATGGCCTTGGTCAAATAGTTGGCTATCCAATAATCAAATTAAAGAATTCAACCGATGTAGTTGGTTTTGTAAGAGAGTTAGAAAATGCCTTAATTCAGGTTTGTAGCGAGTTTGGTGTTCAAGCTCAAAGATATTGTGAGCGTAGCGGTGTTTGGATACGAGATGCAAAAGGTGATCGGAAGATTGCAGCAATCGGTCTTAGGGTAGCTAAGGGAGTCACAATGCATGGCTTTGCGCTAAACGTTAACCCAGATCTTTCCGCCTATGACCAAATCATTCCTTGTGGAATTTTGGATGCCAAAGTTACATCTTTATCAGTTGAGCTAAATAGATCAATTTCAATTTCAGAGGTGATGCCAATTTTACAAAAACATATTAATCCAATGCTAGAAAGAGTTTGTTTATGAGTATTGAGCCAGCTGGACGAAAACTTCTTAGAATTGAGGCTCGAAATTCTCAAACTCCCATTGAAAGAAAGCCAGAGTGGATTAAGACACGAGCAAATATGGGTCCGGAGTACACAAAGCTTCGATCATTAGTAGCGGCTGAGGGACTTCATACTGTTTGCCAAGAAGCAGCATGTCCAAATATTTTCGAATGTTGGGAAGATAGAGAAGCAACTTTTTTAATTGGCGGGGAGGCTTGCACTAGAAGATGCGATTTTTGCAATATTGATACTGGAAAGCCAAAACCTCTTGACCGTGATGAGCCAAGAAGAGTTGCAGAATCAGTAAAGAGTATGAATTTAAGGTATGCAACCATTACTGGAGTTGCTAGAGATGATTTAGATGATGAAGGTGCTTGGCTATACGCAGAAACTATTTCACAAGTTCATGCATTAAATCCTGGAGTTGGCGTTGAGATGCTAGCTCCTGACTTTAGTGGCCATTCACATTTATTGAATCAGGTGTTTGAAACTAGGCCTGAAGTA
>JACCDM010881187.1_pt1 | contig 24205 bp, 16 predicted proteins | sample 7445851 | NCBI WGS metagenome assembly JACCDM01 (sample SAMN15323438, study PRJNA562643) | freshwater metagenome | isolation source: river surface water | place: USA:Blue River Watershed | collected 2017-08-16
CTTCAATACCTGAATGATCGGATCCAAATACAAATTTTGCAAGGTCCGTGAAGCCTTCAAATCCTTCACATCATGCGCCACCAACAACTGACCATTGACCGCATATACATCCGATTCAATCGAACCAAAACCCAAACGAAAGGCCTCGTAAAAAGGCCTCTCATGTTCGTAATCGTTATGTGCATGTGCTTTTGAAACAATCGTTTGTGCCCACATACCCGTGGAACAAAAAAGCAAAAACAAAATCGCTACTTTTTTCATGTTATGGTTTCATGTAGTCACCCGAAGCAATTCGCGTCTTCGGATCTGTCGGACGGTTATAGATATACGCATATGAGGTAATAGCCTCACCTTTCAGTTTCACCTCTACCTGTTCACGAACAAACAAACTTTTTTCTGGATGATCTGTTTCATATTCCTCATATTCATCCAGTACATTTAACAACTTAACTGTGTTCGATAACAAGTACAATTCACCTATCACCTGATCAGCTGGATTAGCTGAAGGAACAATTCCAGGATATTCAGCTACTTGGAACATCTGACCCTGATACGTTGCCATGCCCACATAATCCGAATTACGCGCAATCAAACGATGCAAGTCATTTCCACAATCCCGGCGAAGCGTACCATACACAAAAATGTATTCCTCCACATCTGGCTCCGGTAATTTGGCTTCTTCCAAGGTTAACACCAGATCTTCTTGCTCTACAACCGTACCTTCATTCAAGACAACATTACCAATTATACCCTCAAAAGGAGCCGAAACGATTGACTCCATTTTCATCGCCTCTATGATGTAAAGCGGTGCATTTTTCTTTACCTCCTCACCCGGCTTAACTAAAATCCGGCTCAATCGACCCTGCAATGGCGCTCCAATGTCCCCTTTGGCAGTCGCTTTCACATGCTGTGCACGTTCAACTTTGATATTCTTATCTAAGATTTTCAAGCGACGCGCCTGACCATTCAATTCAAAAGTAATGTTACGTAAGCCAGATTCATCTGGATCCGACATATATAAGTACTTGACAATGATCGTTTTACCTGGCTCAATCGTAATCATAATCTCCTCATCCTGCTTCAATCCATAGAAGAAAGCCGGCGTAGGCATCATCGTCAAATCCCCATAAAGCGCTTGATTCTTGTAGAAATCTGCATATACTTTTGGATACATTTTGTACGATAAATAATCGTAAAACCCGTCCTCATGATCAGGGAAATTCGAGGCAAAATCAGCATAATCCTGATCAAAATCTATAGGTGCCAATTGGTCATTTGGCCGTCCCTCGAATGGTTTCTCACCCTTCAATACAATCTCTTGCAACTGCTTAGGGAAGCCCTGATATGGCTGGCCTAATCCACCTTTGAAAAAGTCTTTAACTGACTCTGGGAAAGACAAAGTTGAACCTTTAGCATATACATCCTCTGCCGTTAAGCTATTTGCCGTCATGAAAATAGCCATATCTCCCACCACTTTCGATGAAGGAGTCACTTTAACTATATCACCAAATAAGTTATTCGCCTCCGAATAATTAGCCTTCAATAACTCAAATTTATCTCCCACACCCAGCGAGATTGCCTGACCTCGTAAGTTGGTGTACTGCCCACCCGGAATCTCATTGTTATATACCTCTGCCGTTCCTGCCTTTAATTCAGACTCAAATGGAAAGTACATCGCACGTACCGCCTCCCAATAATTCGAATAGGCATTCAGTTGATCCAAATTTAAGTGAGGATCCTTTTCATGTCCTTGCAACATCGCTACAAGGGAATTTAAATTAGGCTGGGAAGTTAGTCCAGACATCGCACCTATGGCTACGTCCAATACATCTACACCCGCATCAATCGCCTTTAAATAAGTAGCAGATTGCACGGAAGAAGTATCATGTGAGTGTAAGTGAATGGGAATATCGACAGCCTTTTTTAATTCAGTCACCAACTTCTCCGCTTGGAAGGGACGTAATAAACCCGCCATATCCTTAATGCAAAGAATGTGAGCTCCCACATCCTCCAACTGGCGCGCCATGTCTACATAATACTGAAGATTATATTTCTCATTTGTAAATACATCGCCTGTATAGCAAATCGAAGCTTCGGCAATACCTGGCGTGCGCTCGCGGACAGCCTTAATCGAGACCTTCATCGCTTCGATCCAGTTTAAGGAATCGAAAATACGGAAGATATCAACTCCTGCTTCAGAGGATTTCTCCACAAATTTCTCAATCAAATTATCGGGATATGCTGAATACCCTACGGCATTCGAACCTCTGAATAACATTTGTAAAAGCATATTCGGCATAGCCTCCCGAAAAGCTTCCAAGCGCTTCCAAGGTGATTCTTGCAAGAAGCGCATCGCCACATCAAACGTCGCACCACCCCAAACTTCCATCGAGAATAAATTCGGGAAAGCTTTAGCGTAACCTGCGGCTACGGCCATCATATCTTGCGTTCGAACGCGCGTGGCCAATAAAGACTGGTGTCCATCGCGGAAGGTTGTATCCGTAAATAATACTTGTTTCGTATCTCGAATATGCTTCGCAAATTTCTCTGGACCAAGCTCCATTAATAGCTGCTTGTTTCCTACCGGGTATTCGGCTGCATCTGAGACAATGGGAACTACTGGCTGACGGAATGGTGCACTTGGCTTAACTTTCACATCTGGATTCCCGTTGACAATTACCTCTCCCAAATACCGGAGGGCTTTTGTAGACCGGTCCCGCGTAGGCTTGAAATTAAAAAGCTCCGGATGATTCGCAATAAATGGAACGGTACAATGTCCCTCTTGAAAAACCGGGTGCGTAATTACATTGCGCAAAAATGGAATATTTGTCTTGACACCCCGAATACGGAATTCCGTTAATGCTCGGTTCAAACGCTCGGCTGCTCCACGAAGTGTCCGGCCTTTGGCAGAAATCTTCACGAGCATGGAGTCAAAATAAGGAGATATTTTTACCCCCGGATACGACGATCCCTCATCTAAACGAATACCAAAACCGGCCGCATTTCGATACGCAATAATCGTTCCGAAATCTGGTTTAAAGCCGTTGGCCGGATCCTCCGTCGTAATCCGACACTGAATTGCATAGCCATTCAAAGGAATTTTTTCTTGCGACTGGATAAATATACCCGGATCTGACAATTTATAATTTTGGGCAATCAAAATCTGCGTACGCACGATATCAATCCCCGTCACCTCTTCTGTAATGGTATGCTCCACCTGAATACGTGGATTCACCTCAATGAAGTAAATATTTTCATCCTTGTCTACCAAGAACTCAACTGTACCAGCATTGTAATAATTGACCGCCTTTCCGATTGATAAGGCGTATTGATATAACTTTTGCTTCGTTTCTTCCTTTAAGCCAAACGAGGGTGCGACCTCCACCACCTTCTGGAAACGCCGCTGGACCGAACAATCCCGCTCATATAAATGAACCAAGTTGCCATGTTGGTCCCCCAACAACTGCACCTCGATATGCTTGGGCTCATTAATAAATTTCTCAATAAATAAAGTATCGTCACCAAAGGCATTTTTAGCCTCATTTTTAGCCTCTGAGTGAGCTTTTTCTAATTCTGCTTCTGTGTAAACAACCCGCATGCCACGACCACCACCCCCAGCAACTGCCTTGACCATGACTGGAAAAGTAATACGACGGGCTTCAGAAAGGGCATTTTCGTACACCGACATATCTCCTTTGGAATCTAGGATCATCGGAACATTCGCTTTTAGGGCAGCAACTTTGGCAGCGACTTTATCACCCAGCGCATCCATGGCTTCTGGGGAAGGACCAACGAAAACGATGCCCTCTTCACGGCACCGACGGGCCAGAACCACGTTTTCAGACAAGAAACCGTAACCTGGGTGGACAGCATCAATATTTTTTGATTTACATAAAGAAATCAACCCTTCGATATCTAAATAGGGTTTCAAGGGTTCATTCTCTTTCCCAATTTGATAGGCTTCGTCCGCTTTGTAGCGGTGAAGTGAATAACGATCTTCAAACGTATATACAGCAACGGTTCTGATTCCTAACTCCGATGCAGCACGCATGATACGAATTGCTATCTCACCGCGATTCGCAATAAGAAGGCTGTTGATTTTTTTAACGTAAGATTTTGGCATTCCAGTAGATTTAATGCAGTCTAACAAAAATGATAAAAATATTGGTATTTCAACATGTTACGCCATATAAAATTTGGCAAATATTGAAATTTTACAATTATTATTGGGTTCGTTACTAAAAAACAGCAGGTTTGAAAAAATGCTATTTCCTTCCTTTGAAAATTGTTAACTTGCAAGCCCTAATTTTACCTAGCATTCATGAGCGCAACGAAACCTTTTATCGGCATCACCCTTGGAGATTACAATGGCATCGGTCCCGAAGTCATATTAAAAGCATTAGGTAGCCAGCGCATCTTAAAATGGTGTACACCTGTGATATATGGCTCCAAAAAGGTGTTGGAATTCACGCGGAAGCAATTAGAATTGCCCGAGTGGTCGATAAAAGAAATCAAAGATTTAAATGAAGCGGGGGCAGATCAAAGCTACGTAATTACGTGTTGGGACGACACAAATACGCAAGTTGAACCTGGAAAAGTTACCGATGAGGCTGGGAAAGCAGCTTTTGCTTGCCTGGATCGTGCTGCTAAAGACTTAGACTCTGGGATTTTAGCGGCGATTGTGACGGCACCCATCAACAAACATAATATCCAATCAGAAGACTTTAAGTTCCCTGGACATACGGAATATTTAACGGAACGTTTCGAGGCAAAATCATCCTTGATGATGCTGGTAAGTGATGAATTACGCGTAGGTGTTGTGACAGGGCATTTGCCACTTTTGGAGGTAAGTAAGGCTTTGAGTAAGGATTTGATCCGTGAAAAAATTACCACATTTTTACAGAGTTTACGGGAAGACTTTGCTATCGATAAACCTAAATTAGCCGTTTTGGGATTGAATCCGCATGCGGGTGAAGCTGGTCTTTTAGGTCAGGAGGAATTAGAAATCATCCAACCGGTGATCGATGAATTTAGAAGTAAAGGCAACTTGGTTTTTGGCCCGTATCCGGCAGATGGATTTTTCGGAAAAGCACAATTCAAGGAATTTGACGGGGTTTTGGGCATGTACCATGACCAAGGTTTAATTCCATTTAAATACATCGCCTTCGAAACAGGAGTTAATTTTACGGCAGGCTTACCGATTATTCGTACATCGCCTGACCATGGAACGGCCTACGATATTGCTGGAAAAAATGAGGCAGACCCAAGTTCTTTCTTGCACGCTTTCTTTTTAGCGATTGAATTAGTCAAAAACAGAATGAACGCATAGTATGGCGAAACGCGTCTTAATCATCGATGAGGTACACCCTTCGCTAGCGAAGGATTTACGTGCATTGGGTTTTGAAGTGGATGAAAAATCGGCAATCAGCGCATCTGAGGTCGACCTAACTGGATATCAAGGACTCGTTTTACGATCTAAACTGCCCCTAACAGCTGAATTTCTTGCCAAGTTTTCCCTCGAGTTTATCGCGCGTGCTGGCGCAGGATTGGATTTGATAGATGTAGGATATTGCACGGCACATGGCATTGCGGTCTTTAGTGCTAATGAAGGCAATCGAGATGCGGTGGGCGAACACGTGATCGGCCAATTACTCAGTGTAGCACGTAAAATCCACACGGCAGATACAGAGATCCGGAACGGCAGCTGGAACCGCGAAGCTAATCGTGGTTGGGAACTGCAAGGCAAAACTATTGGCCTAATTGGCTACGGAAATATGGGCCAAAGCGTTGCCCGAAAATTGCAAGGTTTTGATATGAATATGATGGCATATGATAAATATGCTCCAGCTACCCATAACCTTGAAGACCTGTTTGAACGGGCAGATATCCTATCATTACATGTACCGCTGACGGATGAAACGCGTGACATGGTAAATCATGAATTTCTAGCAAAATTCAAAAAACCAATCGTTCTAATCAATAGTTCACGCGGGGCGGTTTGCTCCTTAGATGCGATTTTAAGTGGTTTACAATCCGGGAAAATTAGTGGTTTAGCCTTGGATGTGCTACCAAACGAACAGCTTATGAAGTGGTCTGACGCAGAAAAGGCACGTTTTAGTGCTATTTCAGCCTTTCCTCAAACAATATTTAGTCCTCATGTCGCTGGCTGGACCCAAGAGAGTTATTGGAAAATAAACGACGCATTAATTGAAAAAATAAAAGCCTTTTATCAGCTATGAATTACCCCGAAAATATTGCTGAAAAATTAGGTTTTGACCACATACAGCGCGATATATCGCACGCTTGCCTCAGTCCTATGGGCGCCGAATTTGCGGCCAAAATGAAATTCTCCACCCGGCATAGCGTGGTAAAATCATGGGTAACGCAAGTGGATGAAATGAAGCAAATCATGGCCGAGCATGGCGGTGAATGGCCCCAACAAGATTACTATGATTTACGCGCTTGGTTTGCACCACTGAGTTTAGAAGGGCATTATTTGACTCCTGAAGATTGGCGGGATTGGCATCGTGGATTAGATATTTTGGTCCAAATGATTCGATTTTTCACGAATCTAGATGCGGAAAAATTTCCTGAAATCAGCCGGATAACCCAACAATACCAAGCAAAAGAAACGGAAATGGGATTGGATTTTCGCCAACTCATTCCACTCATCCAGGAACTGGATCGCGTATTTGACACCAACGGTCAAATCAAAGAAACTGCTTCGCCAGCCTTAGGTGATTTGCGCAGAAAACGATTTGCTGAAGAACAAAATTTACGTAAAAAATTAGATTCCTATATCCAGCAGGCCTACAAAGAAGGCTGGGTAAGCAAGGACTTTTCATTGACCTTACGCAATGGCCGCATGGTAATTCCATTGGCCGCTGAACATAAACGAAAAATTAAAGGTTTCGTCCAAGACGAATCAGATACCGGAAAAACAGTATACCTCGAACCAGCGGATGCGTTAGTGCTAAATAACGAAATCAAATCTCTTGAGTCCGCGGAACGTCGGGAAATCATACAGATTTTAAGTCGGCTTTCCGACCGTGTACGGCCGATGGTTCCGATGCTTAGTGCATGGTTTCAATGGTTAGGTGTCATCGATTTCGTCCGTGCTAAAGCCGTATGGTCCATTGAACACGAGGCCATTTTGCCTCATATTCAAGCGACACCCCATGTGGAATGGCGTGCGGCACGACACCCTATTTTAGAGGAATCATTGACTAAAATTGGTAAAAAAATCAAGCCTTTAGACATTACCCTAGATGCTCAAAAACGCATCATGGTAGTCTCTGGACCCAATGCTGGAGGTAAATCAGTTACGCTCAGTACCATTGGTTTATTGCAATACTTATTTCAATCCGGCTGTTTAGTACCGGTAGCGGAGGGTTCTACGATGGGATTTTTCGACCAAATCTTTTTAGATATGGGCGATGAACAAAATTTAGAAAACGAACTAAGTACTTACAGCTCGCACTTGAGCAACATGCGCTATTTCCTGCAACATGCACAAGATAAAACATTATTACTCGTAGATGAATTTGGAACAGGCACGGAACCGTCACTAGGGGGTGCGATTGCAGAATCGATATTGGAAAAATTGGCTGATAAAGGTTCATATGGCGCCATCAATACCCACTTTGGCAACTTGAAAAGTTTGGCGGATCGCAAGGCTGGTTTGTTTAATGCAGCCATGCGTTATGATACCGCGCATTTGGAACCGCAGTTTATCTTAGATATGGGAAAGCCGGGTAGTTCGTTCGCCTTTGAAATTGCTCAAAAAATAGGCTTACCCGCTCAAATCATCGAAAATGCACGTAAGAAACTGGGCAAAAACCAGGTGGATTTCGATAAGTTGTTGATGGAAACGGAGACTGAAAAGCAAATTTGGGAAAGCAAAAACAGTAGTTTAGCAGCGCAATTAGCCCAAGCAGAGCGCATTAAAGAGCAATATGCTAGCCTCAAACAATTACTCGAAGAGGACCAAAAACGCCTACTCAATTCAGCCAAAGCTGAAGCTAAACAACTTATCAAAGATGCGAATCAAAAAATCGAACAAACGATTCGTGAAATCAAAGAAAAGTCAGCTGAAAAAGAGGCAACTAAAGCAATACGAAATAGCCTTACGGATTTTGCCACGGAAAAATTAGCCAATCCAGTCAAGAAAGTTGAACCAAAACCTGTCATTACTAAGCCCACGGGCATTATTGAGGTCGGTTCATGGGTAGCGATAAAGCAAGCTGATGGCCAGGGAGCTGTAGGCCAGGTACTCGAAATAAAAGGAAAAGATGCGGTCGTGGCTTTAGGCTCTATCCGAAGTACGATCAAGTTAAACCGATTAGAAAAAGCAGCCACCCCGAAGGCAGAAAAGGCTTCGAAAGTTGCGATGCGGGGGATCGATATGAATAGTCGCATGGCGCAATTTTCATTAACATTGGATGTACGTGGCAAGCGAGGGGAAGAAGTCTACGTTATTTTGGATCAATACATGAACGACGCCATTTTATTGGGCGTTCCAGAAGTACATATTTTGCATGGGAAAGGCGATGGCATTTTACGGGCATTGGTTAAAGAACAACTCAAACGCTACCGCGAAATCAAGTCGGTGCAGGATGAACATGCCGATCGTGGCGGTGCGGGAATTTCAATCATCCAATTTAAGTAACATGAGACCGCTTGCGCTTTTATTTTTGCTCATTTTAGTCACCGCTTGCCAGTCTGAATACAACCTAGGCATTCGACAGTTAAAATCGGGCCAATATGAAGCAGCGATTGAATCGTTTAATTTTGCCTTGGATCGCAATCCGCGCAATGCGGATATTTACTATGCGCGGGGATTGAGCCGGGGATTTTTAGAAAATAATATTGGTGCAATAGCCGATTTGACGCGAGCTATTAAACTCGATGCAAATCAACCGAATTACTATTTTTACCGGGCTTATTTCAAGTCTTTGTATGGAAATAACCGCGGGTCGATCGATGATTTTTCGCAAGCGATTGAATTAGAACCCTTTTGGCGAGAGGCTTATTACAACCGTGGTGTCAAACTAGTACATGTGGGGCTGTTTCAAGAAGCCTGCATCGATTTTGAAACTGCAAAACATCTAGGTGATACCCTTTCCAATAGCTACCTAAATCTTTATTGTCGGCCTAATTCAGCTATGAAAAAGGAAAAAAAATAATGAACTTTACACCTTACGTTCGACCCAAGAGGCTAGAGACTTGAGTCTGTTTCAATTATAATTCAAAAAATACACTTAGGGTCTAGCGCCTGAGGTCAATTAAACGTTATGTCATTAGCTAAAACGGGCGACAAGGTTGCCGTACATTACACTGGAAAACACGATGATGGATCTATTTTTGATTCATCGGTAGGTCGCACTCCATTAGAATTTCAATTAGGTTCAGGTATGGTCATCAAAGGATTTGATGATGGTGTGACGGGCATGAGCATTGGAGAGAAAAAAACAATTGTTATTCCTGCGGCTGAGGCGTATGGCGAACATTCACCAGAAAACACATTGACCATTGAGCGCACGCAGATTCCTCCACACATTGAGTTAGAATTAGGTGCTTCCCTAAGCATGCACCAAGATGGCGGACAGGTGGTTGAGGTTGTAATAACGGATTTGACAGAAACACATGTGACCTTAGACGCTAATCATCCTTTAGCGGGCCGTGATTTAACATTTGAATTGGAATTAGTAAGTATACAATAGACTTATATGAAAATTGATTTGCGCTCCTTTGTCCCACATGGACTCGTTATTCTTGGCTTTATCGTCATCGCCTTTATTTACTGTGGACCTATTTTGCAGGGAAAGGTGCTCGTACAGCATGATATTCAGCAAGCTCAGGCGGCGGCACAGGAGAGCATTCAATTTAAAAAATCGTCGGGTACAGATGCCTGGTGGACAAATTCCATGTTTGGGGGTATGCCTACCTACCAAATTTCCGGTTCGTACCCCTATAGTATTTCAAGTTATTTGGGCGGATTTATTACCAATTTATTTCCTACGCCTGTCAATTTATTGATTCTTCAATTAGTGGGCATGTATTTATTCCTCTGGGCGTTAGGAGCATCACCCCTACTCGGTTTTGCAGGTGCGGTGTTTTACGCATTCGCGACCTACAACTTAGTAATTATCCCAGCAGGTCATACCTCCAAAGTATTGGCGCTTGCTTACGCACCGATGGTTCTTGCGGGAATTCGCATGTGTTGGGGCAAATTTAAGTGGTTAGGTGCTTCGGTTTTTGCCTTGGCGATGGCGTTGGAATTATATGCAAACCACGTCCAAATTACCTACTATTTATTCTTCATCATTGGGGCCTATAAGCTATATATGTTGGTTCACTCATTCCAAACTAAGACCTTAGTCGAATGGTATACCCGCGGATTATTGTTGGGACTCGGTTTGCTCTTAGCTATTGGAACCCATGGCATGCGTCTTTGGAATAACTACGATTATGCCAAAGAGACTACACGTGGAAAGTCGGAACTAGCCGCCAATGCAACACGAGGAGATGGTTTAGACAGTGGCTATGCGTTCGATTGGTCGTATGGTTTGTCTGAAACAGGAACCTTATTAATTCCCAATTTCAAAGGAGGTGCATCACAAGGCGACTTGGGAGGAACTAAATCGGCCACATACAAAACAATGGTGGATGCAGGTTTCCCAGAAGATCAGGTATTGGGATTTGTAGAAAAGGCGCCTACCTACTGGGGGGAACAGTCCTACACGGCGGGTCCAGCTTATGCGGGGGCCTTAGTCATCTTTTTGTTTTTATTCGCTGCTTTTTATGTGAAATCGAGGGAAAAATGGTGGATGATTGGAATTACGCTATTGTTTTTAACAATGTCCTGGGGCAAGAATTTCCCTTTGAATTTTGTCTGGTTTGATTACATTCCGATGTTCAATAAATTCAGGGCCATCACCATGGTCTTATCTTTTGTTCAGTTCGGGATGGTGAGCTTGGGTCTTTTGGGCTTGATCCAATTGTCAAAAAACAAACCTAGTTTAGCTGAGATCAAGAAACCGCTTTTGTACGCACTTGGCTTAAGTGGCGGTTTATGTTTGTTATTCGGAATCCTTCCCGATTTGTTTTTCGATTTTAAAGGCGCCCAAGATGGAGCAGCTATTATTCAAGACCAAGCGTTAAATTCAGCAATTTGGAATAGCATTCGCTTAGATCGGATTGATTTGTTTCAATCAGATGCCTTTCGTAGCTTGATTATTATTCTATTAGGTGCAGCGCTTGTATACAGTACAAGTTTGACGAAGGTTAAAAAACCAGTTTGGGTAGTTGGGATTGTCTTGTTGGGCATCTTTGATTTGACCCCTGTGGCGAAACGGTATTTTGGTAAAGAGGCGTTTGTTTCGAAGAGCACCTTGGAAGAGCAGGTATTACCAACGGCTGCGGACCAACAAATTTTAGCGGATAAGAGCACATTCCGTGTACTAAATTCGACCGTATCTTTTATGAATGATGCGACTACAAGTTATTACCATCAATCGCTGGGCGGTTACCATGCAGCTAAATTACGTCGGTACCAAGAACTGGTTGAAAAGTATTTTGCTGGTAATCCAGGCCAAATGAATGTATTGAATATGTTGAATACAAAATACATTATAGGAGCTGATTCAGCGGGCCAACCGGCAGTTCAATTAAATCCGGGTGCTCTAGGAAATGCGTGGTTTGTAAATTCAATTCAATGGGCGAAAACTGCAGATGAGGCATTGAATGGGATTGAGAAAATCAATCCGTCCAAGCAAGTGATTATAGAAGAGCAAGACCGTACTGCTTTAGGATCTGTATCGTTGGATTCGTCTAGTACGGCTTCAATCACACTTCAAAAATATGAACCAAATCATCTGGCATATCAGTCCAATTCAGACAAGAATGGATTTGCTGTATTTTCAGAAATCTATTACCGGGGAAATAAGGACTGGAAAGCCTACATAGATGGAAAAGAAACGAAGCACGTACGCGCAAATTATGTGTTACGCGGCTTAGCCATACCGGCAGGAAAACATACCATAGAATTTAAATTTGAGCCATATTCAGTAGAGATGGGTCAAAAAGTAGATGGATTTGCGTCCATTGGCTTAGTAATATTCATCGCCTTGGCTATCGGCCTGACGATTAAACAAACAAAAAAAGAGGCATGATTTATTCAATGACAGGTTTTGGGAAATCCCAAAAAGAGGCGCAAGAACTACAAATTCGGGTGGAAGTAAAGACCTTAAATTCAAAGTTTACTGATATTTTTTGTCGGCTACCTAAATCCATTTCCGCACGTGAGATCGAAATTCGCAATTATTTAACGCAGCAATTAGAGCGTGGAAAAATCGAATTGAGTGTTCAGATTCAAAAGAATCACGATGGTGCTGAAGTTAGCATTTTACCGCAGGGACATATCGCATTGTACTACGCGGAGTTGAAGCGTGTGGCGGCCGACTTAGGCGTATCGAATGTCGATGAAGGAGCCTTGTATTTACAGGCCTTGAATGTACCTGCCAGCTTTTCACAAGAAACCAAAGAGGAATCGGAGGAAGAAATTGAGGCATTGTGGCAGGTAATTTATGAAGCGATTCAAGAAGCTGTAGCTGAATGTAAGGAATTCCGCGCGCGCGAAGGAAAAATTGTTGAAGATAAATTCAGAGAATACATTGCTTCGATTGCGTCGGGCTTGAAGCAAGTAACGGAACAAGATTTAATTCGCATGCCGGGTATTCGGGAGCGGATGAAAAAGTCTTTGTTGGAGTTAGGCCTCAATGAGGATTTTGACAAAAATCGCTTTGAACAAGAGGTGGTTTATTACATTGAGAAATTCGATATTTCAGAGGAAAAAGTACGTTTAAATACGCACTTAGGTTATTTCATCGACATCCTAGCGGAAGGAAATGGTAAGAAACTCAATTTTATGGCGCAGGAGATTGGTCGGGAAATTAACACGATTGGATCGAAGGCCAATGACTCTCAGATTCAACATTTGGTGGTGAATATGAAAGATGAATTAGAGAAGATTAAGGAGCAAACGGCGAATGTACTTTAGACGTTAGACGATGGACATTAGACGTTAGACGCTGGACGCTGGACGATGGATGTTGGACGCTGGAAAAATATGTAGAGACGCGATACTTCGCGTCTTTTTTCTTTGGCAAACCTTTCAGGATTGCCAAAGTTTGAGGCGTATTTCACGCCGATTCACCCTGAGAAACTAGACGCGAGGTATCGCGTCTCAACCTTGAAAAATCTGGACTTCGGACTATTGACTTCGGACTTACAGCCCATTCAATAACGCTATCCCTACACAACCCACCGCCAAGCCAAGCCACTGTCTTTTGCTCAAATGCTCCTTGAAGAAAACATAGGCAGCAATGGCACTTAATAGAATAACGCTCAAATTATACATCGTTAAAACCACAGCCGCATTGTTTTGGTAGGCATCCAAGGCTTTCAACAAGAAATAAAACGAGAAGAAATTGGGTAAACCCAACGGGATTGAAGCTAACACTGAATTACGATTCCAATTGAGTGTGCCATTCACCGACTTCCAAACAAGGACGATAAAAGAACTAGCCATGGAGCCAATCAATAACATCATGATGAAGGGAAGTGTACCGCCAACTTGCGCGGTCAAGGTGCTGTTTAGATAACTAAAAAGCGTATTTGTAAGCCCATAAGCTACAAAAACCGCCAATAACAACGCCACAACGGGTTTCGAATCACTTGAAGCATCCACTTGTGGACTGCAAAAATATATGGCTGCAAAGGAGAATACTAATCCTGCCGCAATCGACCAGGTGATTTCCCCACCCGTCTTTAAAATAAATAGATTTATGAGGACTGGAATCACCAAGGAAATATTATTAGCCAACGATGTCGGCGCCATGCCATTTTTTTGTGTTGAGAAACCGGAAAGTAAAAACGTAATCACGAATCCAACTCCCATCACCATCAATAAAGCCGTATCGATACCAGTAGGCCAACGGAATGGTATCGCTGACGGTTGGTGAAAGTACGCCGTCAAAAAACAAACAGGGTAATTCAACAAAATAGCGATGCGCGTGTCTACTTGAAAACGGGCATGTGCTCTAAAGTTCACCAGCAGCAGCACGGAGAAAACAACTGAAAGTACCAAATACAACATACTATGATTTTTTTACTAAGTCTTCTAAGATACCCACCCATTCAGGGGAATTGTTCAGGCTTTCCACTAATTGCCAATGCTCACCACCTGCTTCCTCAAACAATTCTTTGTACTCCTCACCTACCTCAATCGTTGTTTCTAGGCAATCAGCAACAAAAGCTGGCGAAAAGGCAAGGATTTTCTTTTTCCCTTCTCCAACAAGTTTTTTGATGGTATCGTCCGTATACGGCTGCAACCACGGATCGCGCCCGAGTCGGCTTTGAAAAGCAGTACTATATGTCCCAGGTTTTAGGCCCATTTCTGCCGCAATTCGACGTGTCGTTTCGTGGCATTGCGCCCGATAACAGCCATGGTTTTTTTCAGTGATGGTTTCGCAACACGTGCCAAAAACACAGGTATTCTTCGTGTAATCTCCTTTGCGAATGTGACGCTCTGGAACTCCATGATAGGAGAATAAATAATAATCGAAATCAACATCCTTTTGGTAGTTGGCTGCTTTGGCAGCAAAATACTTGGCAAAATCAGGATGATCATAAAAATAGCTAACCATGGAAAGGTCAGGCATCACTTGCCAGTCTTTCATTAACTCCATCACACGCTCATAAACAGATCCTGTTGTGGCTGAGGCGTATTGCGGGAAGAATGGAATAACGATTAATTTCTTGAGGTTTTTAGACTGCATATCGGCTAAGGCCGACTTCATATCTGGAGACTGATAACGCATCGCTAAACGCACATAATACGCATCGCCTAGTTTATCCTGCAATTCTTTGGCTACATCCTCCCCATAATATTTGAGAGGTGAACCACGCTCATCCCATAATTCTTGGTAAATTTTGGCGGATTTTGGCGCCCTAAAAGGAGCAATAATTCCATTAACAAGGATTGTGCGAAAGATATATGGAAAGTCGATAACCCGACCATCCATTAAAAACTCACGCAAATATTTACGCACTGCAGGGGTTTTCGGATTATCCGGTGTACCCAAGTTTACAAGTAGAACTCCTATCATGTCGCAAATTTGACCTATTTTATCGGAACACCCAACCTTCTGGAGTAATTTTTGTTCGCGTCGGTCCTTCTACACAGGGTGTTTTATCTTGGCAATTAGCTGTCCCGGGAGGACAAGCATAGGTCTCGCCTGGAATCGGAAAGGTTATTGGCGTATATCCATCTGGAATATTTTTCGTTCGATCAATGTTAAAAATTCGTTTACGCACAGAGAATACATTAAAGATACCTAAAACACGCTCTGATGGCTTTGTGACAGATTTTATATTCAAACTAAACCGCGTTTCTGCAGGCACATCAAATAACGAACCACTCGACTGAACCGATGAAATCAGAGATTGGTAAAAATTATAGGTGTTTTTTGTCACCGAGCGCTGCTCTAAACGGAAATAATATGGACCATATCCATCAAACGGCAACCGCGCGACTTGACGGCCTACCACCCGCTGCCCATTCGTCAATACATCTGCGAAAATATTCAAATCATTGTTTGTTGAAATATCCCAGCAATTACCATCGCAACGGTAATTTAAAATATTGTTATTTCGGAAGCGTGGCGCCACACAATCAAGTGTCCGTACAAAATCAAATCTAGCACCGTCAGTACAGGTGGCACAAAACTGTGTTTCCTCGTAATGTTTCCAATTCCACATGTAATAATCACCTTCGGAAGGTAAATCCTTAAAATCTAAATAAACAGTGAAACCTGCTCGTCTTGGGTCAACTTTGGCATATTGTTCTAGTGCTTCAAACCGAACTATCGTATTCTCAATCTCAGGGACCGCTTTCATTGTTTCTACGGAACTCTCATATTGATCCCCCACCAGTGTCCGCACAAATAACTTATAGGATCCACCCACTTTTCCTTTAAATCCGGCTGGAGGCAAATACGTACCTAATGGATTCGTAACCTCTTTAAAAACCGTTTTCACCCCATTGTTATCCATGATATACACCTCGGCTTTAGTTACCGGCTGCGCAAGTACAGACAAAATACGATTGGCAGATCCAGTAATACGAACTTTACATAACTCCGGATCATCTGAGATATCAGCTTCAATGGTCAGGTACGAGTTTGCATCTTTTTGTATAAAATTTTCAATGGGCTGAACACATGAAAACAAAAAAGCTGCAAAAAATAAGGGTATATATTTAATAGGCATTACTATAGAAATTTAAAGTTGTAGGTCATCGATACAAAAGGAGAAGCGAAAACGCTTAGCTCATACGCCTTCAAGCCATTTCTTGTTGATTTAAAGAAAACAGAATATGGATTTTGGCGGCCATATAAATTGTAGACAGTAAACACCCAGCTACCCTCCCAGCGCGCATGCTTCATCGAAGGGTTATTGATTGTCCAAGAAAAATCTAGACGATGGTAATCTCGAACGCGATCATTATTTCGCTCAGCAAATACGGGATACTTCCTCCCTGCGATCTCATAACTTCCAGAAGGAGAAGAGAACGGACGGCCCGTATTATACGCAAACGTGAATGAAAAACTATGATGTGTCGTAGGCTGAATATTCCACATCACATTAAATGAGTGCGGCTTATCGTAGTTGGTGGCAAACCAATTCCCCTGATTAATCGATTGAATCTCTGGAAAATCACCAATCATCTGATTGAAAGCACGAGCATATGTATATGAAATCCAACCTGAATTTTCGCCCTTCTTTTTCTGAACCATCAGTTCAAAGCCATAAGCCTTCGATTTACCTGTGATTAGTTGTGTCTCTATGTTGGGGTTCAACTGCAAATTAGCTCCTGAAACAAAATCTAATGTATTGCGCACATTCCGGTAATACGATTCCAAGGAGATCTCAAATACATTCTCATTGAAAGTTTTAAAGAATCCGATCGAAGCAAAATCACTTTGCTGTGGCTTGATAAATGAATCTGCTGTTTTCCAACGGGACGTAGGAAGCGGTGTCGTGTTATTTGACAACAATTGGAAAAATTGCTGCTGGCGATTGTACCCTAATTTCATCGTCGTATTTTCTGCCAATGAATATTTCATGGTTAATCGCGGCTCAAAACCACCATAAGTAGCCATCACCTCGCCTGGCGCAAACGTCTTTTTTGAAATAATCGTGTTAACGGAAGGCATAAAATCAGGCGCATAGGTATTCACCGTTCCCGAGCCAATTCGCCAATATTTGGTATATCGAATTCCAGCCTGAATGGTCAATTTTTCATTAAGTTTCCACTCGTCGTCAACAAAGATGGCCGCCTCTATCGATTGCTCATCGTCTAATTTTACGGTAGCTACCCGCGAAACAATGCCATCATTTAAAGTTCCTGGCTTGATATCATAGCGTGTAGTTGATACACCAAAGTTCAATTTGTGATTGTCTACCGGCTGGTAATCAAAACTGATCGAGCCATTGCGATATAATATGGCACTGTTTAATTCAATCGTATTGACAGAATCTGGTGCATAGGTTTTAGTCACATAATTGGATACAGCCGCACTAACCAGCATATTTAACTTAGGCGAAAAGTAATGATTCCAATGAAAGGAGCCATTTTTATGACCATAATCAAACGAGGTTTGTTTCGCCACCACGTTTTCAATACTGAATAACGAGTCTACGCGGTAATAGTCATTACTTAGGTAGGCAGATACGGAAATCGTATTTTTAGTATTTGGACGAAAGTAGATCTTTGTTGCAATATCTGAGAAATTAGCGCGAATATTTTTTAGGTTATCCGGTGCCACAGATTTAAAAAGAAAGTCATTGGCAGATAAACGTCCAGCGACAAGCACAGATAATTTTTCCTTGATCACTGGGATTTCAGCCATAATCCGGTTTGATACCAAACCAATACCCCCTTGCATTTTGAACTTTTCCGTATTCGGCTCGATCATTTTAATGTCAAGCACCGAAGCTGTACGTCCTCCAAATCGGGATGGGATACCGCCTTTATATAACTCCAAATCACGAATCGCATCGGAAGCAAAAACAGAGAAAAGCCCGAACATGTGGGTAGGATTAAAAATAGGCGTATCGTCAATGAAAATTAAATTTTGATCTACATTACTGCCACGAATATTCAAACCATTCGCCCCCTCACCTACGGAGGAAACACCTGGCAAAGACTGAAGACTTCGAATTACATCGACCTCCCCCATCATTGTAGGTAGTTTTTTAATTCCCTTTAAACTTAGAACGGTTACACCCAAGGAAGGTGTTTGGATATCTTTCTTGCTACTGGAGGCGGAAACAATTACCTCTTCCAATTGCTTCGTCACGTCATTAAGTTCCACCAAAAGCGATGTATCTTTCTTAATGTAAATCTTCGTTCGAAACGGATTATATCCAACGTTACTTACTTTGACGATGTATTCGCCAACAGGCAGCGAAATTTTGTAGGTACCTTTAGCGTCTGTCGTTGCTCCAGACTTTTTAAAATCAACCGAAATCACCGCACCCACTAAAGGTTCGCCCGATTGCGCGTCTAGTACTTGACCACTTAAAACAGGAAGATTATACTCTTGAGCGCTCAGATTCGTGTAAACACCAATCAAACCCAGCAACAATAGGCGGGTAAAAATTTTATACATAGATTAACAGCTAGATTGCAAGCGGTAATGATACACAAATAAATAGACTTATCTCACCTGAGTTGCGACCACAAGGCTGATATTGCGACGAATGCCAAGGAAAGCGGAATAATTACCTTCCAGCACATATACATAAACTGATCCACGCGTAAGCGAGGTAAGGTCCACCGAATCCACATTTGCAGGGCAATCATGATATAGGATTTCAACATAATCCAAAAGAAGCCCAAAACGGTTGCCTGAATTGTACCCGGAGTTCCATTTGTCCAATCGGCTAAGCGTAATGACCCCAAATTAGGTAATGGTGAATACCATGCTCCCCAGAATAAAATCACACCTAAGATGCTGACGAGCAGCATCATACCATATTCGGATAAGAATAACAATGCCCAGCGCATACCGGCATATTCTGTATGAAAGCCACCCACTAATTCAGATTCTGCCTCGGGAATATCAAAGGGAGCACGATTTGCTTCTGCGAGCGAAGTAATAAAATAAATGATGAATAAGATGAAGAAAAATGGCATTCGCACCACGTTCCACGTAAGAATTCCACCTATCCCCTGAACCTCAATCCCCAATGCTTTTAGTCCAAACAAATACTGAACTTCGTCTGAAAAAATTCCTTGTTGGGCCGCTATATCCTGCAAATTCAAACTCCCAGAAATCATGACCACACATAAAATCGTTAAGCCCAATGGAATTTCAAAAGAAACTAATTGAGCTGCGGATCGTATGGCCCCGAGGAGTGCATATTTATTATTGGACGTCCATCCGGCCAATAAAATCCCCAATGTATCCAACGAGACTATGCCCATCAATAACATCACGCCCATTTCGGTTTGGCTTCCTTGTAGCCAAGTACCTGAACTGAGGGGGATGACAGAAAACGCACCAAAAATAGATAAAAAGATTATCCAGGGAGCAACTAAAAAAAGACGCTTTTGAGCAGCAGAAGGTACAATATCTTCCTTTTGAATTAACTTAAGTAGATCAGCAAAAACTTGTAAAAGACCCCATTTCCCTACTTCCATAGGTCCCAATCGGTCTTGGATAAATGCTGAAAGTTTGCGCTCGACATATACGCCGATGATGACATTGATTGTCAACAATCCTAAACATATAAGGAGCGCGATCAACATTAGCGAATCGCGTTTAAGGCTTGTAAGAAATCAGCTTTGAGGTCTTCGATGGACTCTAAACCTACTGCCACACGTACTAAGCCATCAGTAATACCTAAAGCAAGTTTTTCCTCCGCCGCTATTTTTGAATGTGTGGTTGAAGCTGGATGCGTGATGATTGTTCGCGAATCCCCTAAATTGGGTGAAATAGAAGCTATTTTTAAGTGCTTACTGAAGGCAACAACTTTTTCAAAACCACCTTGGATGTCGATCGTCAAGATACCACCACCATATTTCATTTGACGCTTAGCTAATTCATATTGGGAATGAGACGTCAAAAAGGGATATTTAACAGTTACGAGTGCCGGATGACCTTCCAAAGCTTCGGCTAAAGCCTGCGCATTTTCGGAATGTTTTTGCATCCGGAGATCCAATAATTCTAAGCTTTTGGAAAGAATCCAGGCATTAAACGGAGATAATGATGGCCCGGTATGGCGAGCAAAGAAACGAATCTCGTCTAGGTAAACTTGCTTACCACAAACAACTCCACCAAGTACGCGCCCTTGACCATCGATGTATTTTGTTGCCGAGTGAATCACTAAATCAGCGCCTAAATCTAAAGGAGTTTGAAGTATTGGCGTTGCAAAACAGTTATCTACGGCTAATATAATGTCGCGCCCCTTTTTCAAGTCGGCCAATGCCCCTAAGTCGATTAACTCCAAACCTGGATTCGAAGGCGACTCGCAGAAAAAGAACTTGGTATTTGCTTGGATGGCTTTCTCCCATGCTGAAATATCTGCGCCAGGAACGAATGTACATTCAATACCCCATTTAGAGGTAATCTTGGTTAAAATTTGAATACATGAACCAAAAAGTGCATTGGAAGCAACGATGTGATCGCCAGCTTTTAATAAACCGGCCATGGAAGCAAAAATGGCTGCCATCCCCGTTGAGAAAGCTAAACCAGCTTCTGCATTCTCCAACATGACCATTTTTTCCACGAATTCATCCACATTGGGATTCATGTAACGTGAATAGATATTTCCAGCTTTCTCTTCGGCAAAAATGGCACGACCTTCTTCGGCATCTTCAAACGTAAAGCTTGACGTCAAATAAAGGGGTACCGAATGTTCGCGGTTATGTGATCGATCGGCCTGTATCCGAATGGCTTTCGTTTGTTTTTGCATCAGTCTCTAAAATTAATCTACAAAAGTAATAGAATAGTGGGAAATCGTGCCAATTCAACATCTAGTATTTTTTGTCATGAAGTAGACCGACAAACCAACTTAATTATTTCAAGATAAATGAGTAAATTTCGCCGAAGCGATACCTTTAGAATACAATAAAATAGAACTATGAAAAAACAATTACTAGTTGCGTTCAGCGCGGCGCTCCTATGCGTTTCTTTGCAATCCAATGCACAAAAGTGGACTAATCTGTTTGATGGAAAGACTTTTAAGGGCTTTAAGCAATTGGGGGGTACCGCAAAATATGAGGTAAAAGACGGTGTGATGGTGGGGACTACGGTTCCAAATACAGGCAATTCGTTCATGGCAACGGAACAAGAATACGGTGATTTTATTTTGGAAGTGGACGTGAAGGTAGACAACAAGATGAATTCCGGTATTCAATTTCGTAGCTTATCCATTCCAGAATACCAAAATGGTCGAGTTCATGGCTATCAGGCCGAAATTGATCCTTCAACCCGCGGATGGTCGGGCGGAATCTATGACGAATCACGTCGTGGTTGGTTATCACAAAATGAATTAAAGCCTGAGGCGAAAAAAGCCTTCAAACTAGGTGACGTGTGGAATCATTACCGCATTGAGGCGATTGGAAATACAATCCGTACGTGGATTAATGATATTCCAGTAAGCTATTTAGTGGATGACATGACTGCAAAAGGATTTATTGCCTTTCAAGTACATGCCATTTACGGCGAAATGAAACCTGGTATGCAGGTGATGTGGAAAAACATCCGAATTCAAACAGGTAAAGACATGCAACCACGCCCAATTGATGGTAAAACAGTGGTAGATAATTACATGTTAAATAATTTATCTGAGCAGGAAAAAGCTGCCGGATTTAAATTACTATTCAATGGTAAAGATTTGACAGGCTTCCGTTCGGCGTTCAAAACAACAGCTCCTCCCTCTGTTTGGACGGTAGAAGATGGAACCTTGCATGTGAATTCATCTGGCGGCAAAGAGTCTGGAAATGGTGGGGATATCTTGACGAATGAGCAATTTGGTAGCTTTGAATTAACTTTTGATTTCAAATTAACAGAGGGCGCTAATTCAGGCGTCAAGTATTTTGTAAACGAAACCTACAACTCAGGGATGTCGGCCATCGGTTTAGAATACCAAGTATTAGATGACGAAAAACATCCAGATGCAAAGTTAGGAACAGTAGGCAATCGTACGCTAGCAAGTTTGTATGACATCATTCCATCCTATAAATTGGATCCACGTTTCCGCAAGAAAATTGGCGAATGGAATCAAGGTCGTATTATTGTTTATCCAAATAACATCGTTCAACATTGGTTAAACGGATTTAAGGTTTTGGAATATGAGCGTAAGAGTAATATCTTCAAGGTACTTGTGGCGCATAGTAAACATGCCAAATGGGATGGATATGGCGCTCAAGACAAAGGAGCAATTTTATTTCAAGAGCACGGAGATTCCGTATTTTACAAAAACATCAAAATCAGAGAAATTAACTAAACCTTACCATGGAAAGAAGATCATTTATTCAAAAAGGTGCTTTGGCGACGTTGGGTACGCTCGCATTTAGTGCCAAATCGTACAGTAAAATTATTGGCGCGAACGATCGTGTTCGTGTAGCGTGCGTCGGTTTTTCAGATCGCCACCGCGCATCCCATGTTCCACCGTTCAAGGCATTGGCGAAGGGAATGAATTTTGAAATGGTCGCTTTGTCGGATCTTTGGAACCGCAGACGCGACGAAGGAAAAGCGTTTTTAGAGAAGGAATTAGGTGGAACGATTCAGACATATCGCAACAATGAAGAATTGTATTCTGCGAAAGGAATTGATGCTGTGTTTATTTCGACGGCAGATTTCCAACATGCCTTACATACCATCGAGGCGGTGAAAGCGGGTTGTGATACCTACACGGAAAAACCATTGGCAGAAACCATGGAAGACAACCGTGCTGTATTGAAAGCGGTAAAGGAATCAGGAAAAATCGTTCAGATCGGTTCGCAGCGTCGTTCGGGAGAGAACTACTGGGCAGCGGATGAGTTCATCAAATCTGGTAAATTCGGCGATATTAAAATGGTGGAGTTGATGTGGAATGTAAACCAACCAGGCCGCTGGAGACGTCCAGAATTAACTAGCATCTTAAAAGAATCAGATATTGACTGGAAGCGTTTCTTAATGAACCGTCCAGCCGATAAATTTGACCCACGTAAATACTTAGAATATCGCCTATTCTGGCCTTACTCGTCAGGAATTCCAGGACAGTGGATGTCGCATCAAATCGATACCGTTCACTGGTTCTCAGGCTTGTCTCATCCTAACTCGGTAGTGGGAAATGGAGGAATTTACCAATGGAACGATGGGCGTGTTAATGCAGATACGATGACTGTGGTATTCGATTATGGTCAAGGAAACAAAGGATTCCAAGTTCAGTTTACATCACGCTTCTCAAATTCAGCAGGTGGTACAAAAGAGATTTACTACTCAAATGGGGGTGAATTAAACTTGGATACAAATACCATTTCTCCAAATGGCGGATTGCGCGAGCGTGAGGCAAAAGCGATGGGGATGCAGGCGAATTTATTGCCTACTATGAAAATCGAAGGCGCTAAAGTAGCTACGGACGCGGATACGGGAGGCGATATCTTAACATTCAACCATGTGAAAAACTGGATGGAATGTGTTCGTTCACGTAAGACTCCGAATGCTCCTATCGAAGCAGGATATCAGCATTCAATCGCAACCATCATGTCGAATGCAGCTTATCGCACTGGACAGCGTGTTACCTTTAATGAGAAGACACAAGAGGTGATGGCGGGAGATAAAATCTTCAAGTATTAGTAGGTAGTCGCTAGTAGGTAGTCACTAGTCGCTAGTCGCTAGTCCGAAGGAAATAGTCCGGAGGTAAAGTTCAAAGTCTGTTTATTCAGTCAAGAGCTTTTTCCTTCGGACTTTTCTTTTGGACGCTGGACGTTAGACTTCGACTCATTTCCTTCGGACTGTCGACTAGCGACTAACCACTAACTACTGACCACTTACCTCTTGCCTAAGGTTTAAGTTTTCCCTATCTTGCACGCAAATTCGTATTTCCAATTATGGCTCAAATACCTACACAAACCAAGAAAGACCTC
>JACCDM011152738.1_pt1 | contig 24195 bp, 26 predicted proteins | sample 7445851 | NCBI WGS metagenome assembly JACCDM01 (sample SAMN15323438, study PRJNA562643) | freshwater metagenome | isolation source: river surface water | place: USA:Blue River Watershed | collected 2017-08-16
CTGTTGCCATTGCATACTCCTGTTACCTAATTAATCGATCGTGGCAGCGCCACAACCGAGCCGCATAGAAACTACGAAGTTGCTATGTGAATCATCAAAGCGATAATTCTTAGTCGACTGCTCTAACACTATTCGCATTTGCGGGTAAAGTGGCAAGCCTTTTTGAAAAGAATTTTGCAGGTTTACCAAGGTGTTATAACTGCCGAGCAGAGGGCTGTGAGCAAATTTCGGCGAATCCGAGCTACGACTACTTGTAGTCGGCCCCAAGAATGATCGTGATTGGGTCGGCATAGCCAGCAGAAACGACCACCTCGTAATCGCCGAGGGTCGTCAATAGGGTCTTCGAAGCAGCCTCAAACTGAGGGCTTGAGACCAGAACCTGGGTCTTTGCGGGAACACCGTCGGTGGCAAGGTTGTCAGCTGTGAGAACGTTCCAACCAGCATCCAGAAGTTTGTGAGCCACCTTTGAGGCAAGGCCGCTTTGGCCCGTGGCATCGAGCACCGTGACTCCGGTGAGCTTGACCGAAGAAGTCGAAGAGCTTGGCGAAGCGATGATCAACTCAGACGGATCAATCACCACGCTGCCGTCAACAATCTTGAGACCGACGATCGCAGAAAGCCCGACCACCGAGGCGGCGATCAGAACGCGCAAAAATTCGCGAACGCGATCGCGCTTGGTTCGGCGAGCGCGGTGACGACCACCGTGTGCTGGCGCCGAGTCAAACTCGTCTTTCGGGAACTTTTGAGGCATCGAATCTACTTATATCTCTTGTGCCGCGAATGCGGTACTTAATATTGACACGCGTGGTGACAAAGTTAGACCACATCAATCAAAAGAGGTTTCGAGATGGGCTACGAAGTAGAGAAGACTGAAGAGCAGTGGCGCGAAGAACTCAGCGAGTTCGAGTATCACGTGCTTCGCGAGGCCGGCACCGAACGCGCCTACACCGGTGAGCTGCTCGAAGAAGGCCGCGTGGGCATCTACTCATGCAAAGGATGCGGCACCGAACTCTTTCGCTCAAACGCCAAGTTCGACTCACACTGTGGTTGGCCATCGTTCTACGAGCCTCAAGACGGTGACGCCGTCGAACTGATCGAAGACCGCAGCCACGGAATGGTGCGCACCGAAGTTCGTTGTGCCAAGTGTGGTTGCCACCTCGGTCACGTTTTCGAAGACGCACCCCAAACCCCGACCGGCGACCGCTTCTGCATCAACTCGGTGAGCATTACCTTCACCAGCACCGAGTAGCCAATAGACTGCAGCCATGTCTGAAGAAAACAACACCAAAGCAAAAAGCACCAACAACATCAACGTTGCCACCGGCAGTGCAGGCGGTTTCTACTTCGTTGGTTTTATCGGCGCAGCGGTCTACTACGTTTCGACCGCGGTTGATTTCTGGGATGGCGCTCTGGGCCTTGTGCAGGCCGCGCTCTGGCCGGGATTCCTGGTCTACGAAGCGCTCTCAGTTCTCGGCGCGTAAAACTAGTTGTTAGCTCAGCGTCGGCAGAGCATCCACTTATTTGAGCCGACTATGGGACTCGAACCCACAACCCCCGCTTTACAAGAGCGGTGCGCTACCAATTGCGCCAAGTCGGCATGGCTCAATGTTCGTCAAGCCAGACTAAATCTTACCTCTAGGCTCTAGCGATTGCAGTGGCCCGCCCTAGTCGAACGAGCTAATGCGCTAGTTCTGAACTGTCTAGTAGAGCGGCAGACACATTTCTAGGTCGTAGTCCCACTCTTCTTCATCGATGATGCAACCCCACTCGTCGAGGTACTCATCGGTAGTGCCATCTAAAGGCGTGAAGTCGATCACGAAGTTGGAGCTTGTCCAGGCTTTTTGTGAGCCGGCCTTGGCCGAAATTACCCGGTAAACAAAGACTCCGTCTACCCAGAAAGTGTCATCAACGTCAGCATCGTAGTAATAAGACCAGACGGTCAGTTTTGCCTTGCCCGTGCTTGCGTTGGTGGTCACCGGCGCTGAACCCGGCTGCCATTTGCCTTCTGAGAAATACTGCAACTGAACAACGCGCTTGGTTTTGGGTTGAGTCACCTTAACCTCAAAACCACATGCGTCTGACTCTTCTTCGGTGAAGTCATAAATCAGAGAGCTTTTATAACCGTCGATGCAGTCGGCTCCGAGCGCGGTCACCGTGAAGGTCTGGGCCGAAGCTGCCTGAGCCTGAATGGTTCCGCTGACCGTTCCGCCAGCAAAGGCAGCCAGAGTAGCTACCAATGCGACGGCGATCCAACGTAGCTTTGCGAACACGTGTTCCCCCTTGTGTTTGTTCTAGGTGGCTAGAAGTCTACTTCTGTGCCCAGACACTTGAAACCCACTGCTCAAAACGGGCTGGGTTTGCCATCTCTTCAGCGGTGCCGCTGTAGCGGAGTCCGTTGAGCACGATGAACGGTGTGCTGTCTACGATGAGGTCGGTGGTTCCAGGCGCTGCGGCACCTAGAGTGTCACTTGTGGTGTCACCGATCCACTTGTCGAAGGCCTTGTTCTTGATGCAACTGCGAACCTTGTCTAGGTTCTCGACACCGATTGACTCAGCATACGAAACCAGTTCGTTGTCTTCAGGGCCTGCAGTTTGTTCGACCGGTTGGTTGGCAAAGATTTTGTTATTCATGGCCATGAAGTTGTTCGGCGAGAACTCGGCCACACAAACGGCAGCGTTGGCTGCGCGCGATGAGAACTCGTTTGGAGAGCCTCCGCCATCGAGGAACGATAGTGGGTGGTACTCAACGATCCACTCACCGGCGGCAACTTTGCTCTCGATTAGAGGTGCATTGAAGTTTTCAAAGTTGGCGCAGAACGGGCACTGGTAGTCGACATAGATCGAAATGACCGGAACGTCTTCGGTGGTCGGCTTGTTTGTGGCGGTGAAGGCCTGAAGGTCTTTACCGATGCGAATACCGTTGTCATAGGTCAAGTTGGTTGGCTTAGCAATCTCGGTTGGCCCAGCGGTCACGATTGCCCAACCAATGAGGCCTCCGAGAATCAAGATTGCCGCGATGATTCCACCGGCAAAACCAATCTGGCGAGCCTTCTCGGTCTTCTTGTGCTGCTCACGAATTTCACGAGCTTTCTCTCGTGCAGCATCGCGTTGCTGCGAGCGTGAAAGTTTCTGGTCTTTTGACATTCGAAAGTTCCTTGCTAGTTGGTCACATTTGGGTGACGTTCGTGAATCCCTAGTCTAAACGAGCACACCCGAATGCCATAATGAAAGTACCTCTTACCGTCGGTTTGAGGCTTCTATCACTACGGATCGTCCGGCTCGTACCTGCCGGTGAGGAGAAAACCATGGCATCAGTGTCATTCAAGAAGGCAACTCGCCTTTACCCGGGCGGCACTCGCCCGGCCGTTGACCAAATCGAACTAGAAATCGCCGATGGCGAGTTCTTGGTTCTAGTTGGCCCATCGGGATGTGGAAAGTCGACCACCCTGCGCATGCTTGCGGGTCTAGAAGAAGTTAACGAAGGCGACATCTTTATCGGTAACCGCAACGTTACCGACGTTCCACCAAAAGACCGCGACATCGCAATGGTCTTCCAGAACTACGCTCTCTACCCACACATGACCGTTGCCGAGAACATGGGCTTTGCTCTGAAGATCGCCGGCGTTAGCAAAGAAGAGCGTGCCGAGCGCGTTCTAGAGGCAGCCAAGCTTCTCGATCTAGAGCCTTACCTAGCCCGCAAGCCAAAGGCCCTTTCGGGCGGTCAGCGTCAGCGTGTGGCCATGGGACGCGCAATCGTTCGCAAGCCACAGGTGTTCCTAATGGATGAGCCTCTATCGAACCTTGACGCCAAGCTTCGTGTTCAGACCCGCACCCAGATCGCGTCGCTACAGCGTCGCCTGGGCGTAACCACCGTTTACGTGACCCACGACCAGGTTGAAGCCATGACCATGGGTGACCGCGTCGCAGTTCTCAAAGACGGCGTGCTTCAGCAGGTTGACACCCCACGTAACCTCTACGAGCGCCCACAGAACGTGTTCGTTGCAGGCTTCATCGGCTCACCAGCCATGAACCTACTTCAGCTCCCAATTGTTGACGGCGGAGTTCGCTTCGGCAACACCGTTCTTCCGGTTGACCGTGCGATCTTGGCTAAGACCAAGGCTGCTGAAATCACCGTTGGTCTTCGCCCTGAAGACCTCGTGATCAGCAAGCAGGGTCTAGAGGTTGAGGTTGACGTTGTCGAAGAGCTAGGCGCAGACGCTTACCTCTACACCCACGGCAACATCGGTAACGCCGATGCAGAGCTAGTCGCTCGCGTTGACACCGTAAACCACCCGAAGCCAGGCCAGAAGGTGTTCCTCGCCCCTGAAGGTGGCGTAACTCACCTGTTCGACGTTGAGTCGGGCGCTCGCCTCAACTAGTAGTTACCCAAGTAACCACTAGTGGCTTCTGCACTAAACATCACGGCTGCCACGGTAGACCCAGCAATGCTGGATCTACCGTGGCATTTGCCATTGGAGGCCTGGCCCGACGAAAACATCGCGGCGCTGCCCAAAGGTTTGTCTCGGCACACGGTTCGATTCGCTCACCTGAGCGGGCACGTGATCGCCATCAAAGAAACTCTTGCCGAGCTCGCCAAACGCGAATACGACATGCTTCGCAACCTCGAAAAACTTTCGGTTCCCTGCGTTGAACCGTTTGCCATCATCACCAATCGACGCGACGAAGCCGGTGAAGAACTGCCGTCGGTGTTGATTACCAGACACCTCAAGTTTTCGCTCCCCTACCGAGCGATGTGGTCACAGGGGCTCAGACCCGAAACCGCTACCCGCCTGGTCGACGCCCTCGCCCTGCTTCTCGTTCGCCTGCACATTGCCGGATTTTTCTGGGGCGACGTTTCGCTGTCGAACACGCTTTTTCGTCGCGATGCCGGGGCTTTCGCGGCCTACCTGGTTGATGCCGAAACCGGCCACCTTTACGACAGCGGGTTGTCAAACGGCCAGCGCGAAAACGATCTCGAGATAGCTCGAGTCAACATCGCTGGTGAACTAATGGACCTCGTCGCTAGCGGAAACGCGGCACCTGGGGTTGATCCGGTTGCGACATCCGAGCGAATCATGACCAAATATCGTGAGCTCTGGCAAGAGTTAACCGGCGCTGAAACCTTCGCGGTCAAAGAAAAGTGGAAGATCAATCGCCGCATCGAGCGACTGAACAGCCTCGGTTTTGACATCGACGAGATGACCATTCGCACCGACGAAAATGGCGCCATGGTCAAGATTCAGCCCAAGGTGGTCGATGCCGGTCACCACGCCAGACGCCTGATTCGCCTTACCGGGCTTGATGTCGAAGAGAACCAAGCGCGACGCCTGCTCAACGATCTAGATGAGTATCGACGTGACCACGCGCGACCCGGCGCCGACGAAGAAGTGTTGGCGCACGAGTGGCTTAGCAACATATTTGAGCCGGTTATTTTGGCGGTGCCGCGCGAAATGTCGGGCAAACTCGAACCGGCCGAGGTGTTTCACCAGGTTCTCGAACACCGTTGGTATCTATCTGAAAATGCCAACGAGGATGTTCCGCTAGGCGCCGCCGTTGACTCTTTCGTTAAGAATGTTTTGGCTCACCGACGCGATGAAGAAGCACTGATCAGCCCGACTACCGGGTCGATCACCTTGCCGAACCCGATTCCTTCGGGAACCATCACAGTTGCCGAAGACGACGAAGAAGCTGACTGGCGCGACCTGGTTTAGTGCCAGAGCATTAGTCGAGTTTGCTCTAACGCAATCCGCGGCGCTTTGAAACCTCATACAGCGCAACCGAAGCCGCAATACCGGCGTTGAGTGACTCGGTCTGACCTGAAATAGGAATCGAAAGAATCGCATCGCAATTCTCTTGCACCAGGCGAGACAAGCCCTTACCCTCTGAACCGATTACCAGAACCAGTGGCTCCGAGCCGAGCTCAAAGGTTGGTAGCGAGAGCTCTCCTCCGCCATCGAGGCCAACCACAAAGCATCCACGCTTCTTGAATTCTTTGAGTGAGTTGTTCAGGTTAGCTGCCAGCGCAACCGGAATGCGGGCTGCGGCACCTGCCGATGTCTTCCAGGCCGATGCGGTAACGCCGGTTGAGCGACGCTGAGGCAAGATGACGCCCTGGCCACCGAAAGCTGCAACCGAGCGGATGATTGCACCGAGGTTGCGCGGGTCGGTGATGCCATCGAGTGCCACGAGGAGCGGCTTTTGACCACGCGAGATGATCTTGTCGAGCAGTTCCATCGGGTGCTGGTAGTTGTAGGGCGGCACGGCGAGCGCGATTCCCTGGTGCACCGAGTCGTGACCGGTCAGTCGATCGATTTCGGGGCGAGTAACTTCGCTCACCGGAATGCCACGGTTGTTGGCCAGGGTGATGGCCTCCTTGACGCGGTCATCCATTTCAATTCGGTTGGCGATGTAAAGAGCCGTGGCCGGAACCTTGGCACGAAGTGCCTCTACCACCGAGTTGCGACCCGACAAAACCTCATTCGCGTCGGCAGCCTTAGCCACGCGCTGTCCGTTGTTGCGGCTTGCGCCAGCCGTGCCGGCAGTGCGGGCGGCAGGTGCTAGAAACTCACCCTTGCGGCCGGTGGTGGTAGCGCCGGTGGCGTTGGCCCGACGAGCCGCGGCATTCTTATCGCGAAACGCTTTGTGACCCTTGCGGTCTTCGGCCTTAGGAGTCGGGCCCTTGCCCTCTAGACCTTGACGGCCGTGGCCTCCGGTGCCAACCTTGGCACCCTTTTTCTTCGCTGCGCCTGGGCGCCCTGGCTTAGCCATTTAAACTCCATGTCGTTTGAGTTGGTGTGTCTTCGATCGTGACACCCATTTGTTGCAATTCGTCTCTGATCTGATCAGCCAAAGCGAAATCTTTATTGGCGCGTGCCTCGCGCCTTGCCTCAATGAGCGAGCCTACCCGAGTAGCAAACTCTTCGTCGACCGCAGCCTCGGGGCGAAGCGGCAATCCCAGCACCTCAAGCATCGAGGCAACGGCCTCGGCCTGCGCGGCCGCGCTGTTACCCGCGTCAAGAGCCGAGTTACCCGACCTCACCACGTCGTGCAGCGCGCCTAGAGCAACCGGAACGTTCAGGTCGTTGTTCATGGCTTCGACGAACGCGCTGGGCAGAGCATCCAATTGAAAGCTTGCATCAAATGGCGAAACGAGCGCGGCTCGCTTTAAGAAATTGTGGATGCGCGACATCGCGCCAACCGAGTCAGTAATGTTCGACGGCGAGTAGTCGAGGGTTGAGCGGTAATGAGCCGAGCCCAGCCAGTAGCGAATGGCGGCCGGTGAGCCCTGCTCGAACAGGGATGCCACGCTTACGCCGTTGCCCAGGCTTTTCGACATCTTCTGCCCCGCAACGGTAACCAGCCCGTTGTGCATCCAATAGTTTGCGAAGGCAAAGCCGGCTGCACGTGACTGGGCTAGTTCGTTTTCGTGGTGCGGAAAACGCAGGTCGAGTCCGCCGCCGTGAATGTCAAACTGCTCGCCCAAAATGGCTCTCGTCATTGCCGAGCACTCGATGTGCCAACCCGGGCGCCCAGCTCCCCACGGAGAGTCCCAAGCCGCGCTCTGCGGTTCATCTGACTTGGCGGCCTTCCAGAGGGCGAAGTCTTGGGGGCTTCGGCGACCGTGTGACCCGTCTAGCTCACCGTCAAGGTTTTCTAGCTTTTGGTTGGTTAGCTCGCCGTATGCGCTCCAAGAAGAGGCATCGAAGAAAACGTTCGCTGTGCCGTCATCAGCAACATAGGCGTGGCCCCGCGCAATTAGCAGTTCGATAAGCGAAATCATGTCGTCGATATGTGCGGTTGCGTGCGGCCTAAGTTCAACACTCGCGTTGATCGACTCATAAACCTCGTTGAACCCGGCCTCAACCTCGATGGCAAGGCTCTGCCAGTCAACCCCCTGCTCGGCGGCATTCACCAGAATTTTGTCGTCGATGTCGGTGACATTACGAACCAATCGAACTTGGTAGCCCAACCCGAGTCTCAACCAGCGCTCGACGATGTCGAATGCCACTGCGCTGCGAAGGTGCCCAACGTGAGGTGCAGACTGAACAGTAGGGCCACAAACATAAATGCCTACCTTGCCCGGCACGATGGGCGAGAAGACTTGAATACTCTGCGATTTCGAGTCGAAGATTTGAAGGCCCACGGGCTAAAGCCTAACTTTTCGACGACTGATCATCGCTGTGGCAACGGCGGCAACACCTTCGGCATTTCCGAGAAAACCGAGGCCGTCGGTGGTGGTTGCCGAGAGGCTAACCGGCGCGTCGAGCAGTTCGGTTAGCGCGACCTGAACCAGATGGCGTTTAGGCGCGACCTTTGGTCGGTCGCCAACAAGCTGACAAGAGACATTTTCGACTCGGTAGCCGACCGATTCGAGCATGCGTTTGGTTTCGGTCAAAAAGACGGCACCGTTTGCGCCCGCGAATTCTGGGCGGTCAACGCCAAAGTTTGAGCCGATGTCGCCCATGTTGGCAGCCGAGAGCAGGGCGTCGACGATGGCGTGACTGACAGCATCGCCGTCGGAGTGCCCCTCGAGACCGGGTTCACCCTCCCAGACAACGGTTCCGAGATAAAGCGGCACCTCTGGGTTTGAGCTGAAACGGTGGGTGTCGGTGCCGATTCCGGTGCGATACTCGCGTTCAAATAGCGATTCGGCACGACGCAGATCTTCTTGAGTGGTGACCTTGAAGGCGGCAGGGTCGCCCTGAATGTGAATCACGCTGCCCCCGGCACTTTGATAGAGGGCTGCGTCGTCGGTGAACTCGGCTTCGGCGTTGGCATAGACGGCTCGCAAGCCTTGAGCCGGAAACCCCTGCGGAGTCTGGGCCGAGCCTAAAACACTGCGGTCGACGGTATCGGCGACGAGCCCGTCTTTCAAAAGCTTTATGGTGTCAACCACCGGAACCACTGGCACGACACCCGCACCAGATTGCACAACAGCGTCAGCCACTCGCTCAAAGAGCTCAGCAGGAGCTAGAGCGCGAGCAACGTCGTGAACCAGGATGCTCTCGCTGAGCGCATCGCACACAGCAATCGCCTTGCCAATCGAGGCTTGACGGGTTTCACCACCGGCCACCAGCTTGATTGGAACCAGTGATGAGAGTCGCTCACTCACACTCTGAACCAGCTCGGCGAACTGTTCTAGGTGAGAGTCGGGTGCTGCAACTACCAAGAGATCGACACCTTGCGCCGAGAGTGCCGAGCGCACGGCATGAACCAATAGCGGTTCGCCAGCGATTTCGGCGAGCGCTTTGGGAACGCCTGCGCCGAGTCTTTCGCCCTGGCCGGCGGCTACGAGAATGATTGAAACTGAGCGCGTGGACAAAGACGCCACCAATCTTTAGGAGGCTAGAACCTCGTCGAGCAAGGCCGATGCCTTCTCTTCGTCGGTCTTCTTGGCTAGCGCCAGCTCAGATACCAAAATCTGGCGAGCCTTCACAAGCATGCGCTTTTCACCTGCAGAGAGGCCTCGGTCTTGGTCACGACGCCAGAGGTCACGAACGACCTCAGACACCTTGACCACATCGCCCGATGCGAGCTTTTCTAGATTGGCCTTGTAACGGCGGCTCCAGTTGGTTGGCTCTTCGATGAACTCGGCACGGAGCACGCCAAAAACCTGCTCAACACCCTTTTTGTCGATGACATCGCGAACGCCGACCATTTCGACGTTTTCGGCTGGCACCCAAATGGTCAGTTCACCCTGTGCAACTTTGAGTTGCAGATAAGTCTTGGTTTCGCCACGCAGAGTCTTATCGGCAACTTCAACGATTTTTGCTGCTCCGTGGTGGGGATAAACGACGGTTTCGCCTACTACAAACTTCATATGGCTAAAATCCCTTCATAAACCGCCAATTTACCACAGATTGGCGCGTTTCTAAAGGGCTAAACTAGGAATGAGCATTCGCCTTCAGGAGGAAAATTGTCTTTTCGTAAAGCCCTTGTAGCAGTCGGTCTAAGCGCTGCCGTCGTGCTTGGTACCACCGGTTGCAGCTTTTCGCAGCACATCGAAACCATCCGCCCCTACACTCCAAGCGACGGCTCACAGGCGAACTACGACACCGCCGACATCAAAGTTCGTAACGTGCTCTACGTCACCATCGCAGACCAGTCAATCCTCATTGGTTCGATCATCAACTCGGGCAAAAACCCTGCGAGCGTTGGCATTCGCTACGTCGACGGTGTAACCGGCGAAGTGACCGAGAAAGACATCGCCACCATTGCCGCCGGAGCCAAGTACGACATCGGCTTCAACGGATCCCCAAATCTTGACGTGGTTTTGGCAGGCATGCCCGGTGGTTTGGCTGACATTCAGTTCTTGGTTGACGAAGCCGAGATCAAAGATGAGGCTGGCAATGTGCAGAAGCTGACGATTCCGATCGTTGACGGAACACTTGCCGAATACCGCAACCTGCTGGTGCCAACCCAGGAATAACAAACCTCTTGAAAAAAACCCGCTTTCGAAATAGAGAGCGGGTTTTTTATTTGCCTAAAGTTTTAGGCTTCGAATTTGTAACCTAGGCCGCGAACGGTAACCAGAAGCACTGGGCGAGCTGGGTCATCCTCGATTTTTGAACGGATGCGCTTGACATGCACATCGAGAGTCTTGGTGTCACCAAAGTAGTTCGAGCCCCAAACACGATCAATGATTTGGCCGCGAGTGAGCACTCGGTTGCGGTTTTCTAGCAGCAACTCGAGCAGATCGAACTCTTTGAGCGGCATGGCAACTTTTTGGCCGTTGACAAAAACGAGGTGACGGTCGACATCCATCGAAACCGGGCCACCCTCGAGCAGCCCGTCGGTTGCGGTTGCTGGTTCTGAGTTGCGGCGCAGAACCGCCTTCATTCGAGCCAACAGTTCACGGGATGAATAAGGCTTGGTCACATAATCATCGGCGCCGATTTCAAGCCCGACCACCTTGTCGATTTCGGAATCTTTGGCGGTCAGCATTATTACGGGGATGTTCGAGGTCTGGCGAATAACTCGGCAAACCTCATTGCCACTCATGCCGGGCATCATGATGTCGAGCAGAATCAGATCGAGCGGCTCTGACTTGAAAAGTTCTAACGCGGCGTTTCCGTCTGCCGCCTCTAGAACCTCGTAGCCCTCTTTTTCGAGCAGGTAAACGAGCGGTTCACGTAAAGACTGTTCATCTTCAACAACTAACACTCGGGTCACGATGCGATCCTCTCAGAATCACTTACAACGATATTCTTATCTGCCCTAGGTATACGCAAAGTAAACGTCGAACCAACTCCAGGCTTTGAAAAAAGTTTGACCTCGCCGTTGTGACTCAACGCAACGTGCTTGACGATCGCTAGCCCAAGGCCGGTGCCACCAGTTTTTCTCGACCGAGACGGGTCAACGCGATAGAAGCGTTCAAAGATTCTGCTCTGGTCTTCGTTGGCGATGCCGATACCTGAGTCGGTGACAGTAATTTCGGCAACGTTGTCGACCGCTCGCAGACCCACTCCAACCGTTCCCCCGCCGTCTGAATAGATGATGGCGTTTTCAATGAGGTTCTTCACCGCCACCGTGAGCATCTCGGGGTCGCCTACCACCTCGATACCCTCCGGAGCGTCGTAAGCGATCTTGAGTCCCCGGTTTTCAGCCCTGAACGAGTTTCGGTCAACGGCCTCCATAACAACCGTAGAAAGATCGACAATTTCGGCATTGGTAACAACTTCGGCTGATTGGATGCGTGAGAGCTGAATCACGTCTTTGATCAGGCTCGAGAGTCGCTTCGACTCTTTGCCGAGGCTCTTCGAGAACTTGGCCACGGCCTCAGGGTCTTCGGCAGCATCGGCCAATGCCTCGGCCAAGAGACTGATGGCACCGATCGGAGTCTTGAGTTCGTGCGAGATGTTGGCGATGAAGTCGCGACGCGTTTCGTCGAGACGTTTGGCTTCGGTTCGATCATCCACGATCAGAAGCACGTTTCCATCGCCGATGTTGGCGGCGCGAGCGGTGATGTAGACCTTGTCTTTGCTAAGGCCGGTGGTCAGTTCGACGTCGAGCGCTTCGATGGCATTTGACTCGCGGGTCTTATTCACCAGGTCAATAAGAGCTTTTGATGTGAGGCTGCGATTCTGCAGCAACCCAAAGGCCAATGCGCCTTGAGTAGCGCGAACCGCGAGGTTGGATGGGTTGAGAACGAGGGCCGCGGCCGAGAGAACTTCGAGCAGTTCGGCAGCACCGTCTGAGAGTGACTGAGCCTGTTCAAACTTTTCTAGAACGTTTCGCCTGATTCGCAAAACAGAACCACCGACGATGACAGCGCCAAGCCCAAAGCCAAGTGCAAAGATCAGCCATGCATCCGCGTTGTTCACAGTTTCAAGACTAAGCGATGGGCGGCTAGCGACGTGAGGCAGAGGGTTTGTGAGAGGCACGATTTTGACACTGGTTCAGGCTAAATTTCACAATCGTTAACCTTTTCGAGACACGATTAGAGCACCCGCGAATCAAGGAGCAGAAAATGGCCCGCGAAGTTTTTCAGCAAGAGCTCAAAGAGGTACAAGATCGACTAGTCGAGATTGCCGACGAGGTGACTCGAATCATGGCGAACGCTTCGAACGCGTTCACCAAATCTGATGTGGCTCTGGCAGACCAGGCCATCGCTAGCTCTGAATCGATTCAATACAAGGCCTTGGCTCTCGACGAGTTGGTCATCAAGATTCTTGCCCGACAGTCGCCGGTTGCACGCGACCTGCGCATCTTGGTTTCGGCGCTTCGCATCAGCGCTTCACTCGAGCGCATGGGTGCTCTAGCCGGTCACATCGCCCAGATTGCTCGTTTTCGCTTTCCTGGTTCGGCCATTCCTGAGTCGCTTCGCCCAACCTTCGTTGAAATGGGCGTTCTAGACCTGGCTTTGGCGAACAAGATTGTCAAGCTGCTGGCCAACCCAGACGTTGATGTTGCCCGCTCGATTCAGGCCGAAGACGAGCGCGTTGACGAGCTTCACCGACACGTTTTCGACACGGTGTTGGGCGATGACTGGAAAGAGAACGCGGTTTTCACAGTTGATGTCACGCTGGCCAGTCGCTACCACGAGCGCTTTGCCGACCACGTGGTCGACATTTCGTCGAAGCTTTCTTACCTAACCACCGGCGCTTGGAACGACCAAGACTAAAGTCTCGGTAAAAACCGAAGCGTAGGGCTGTAGCTTACTTTTTGCCCTGAGCTGCGACGGCAGCAGCACCAGCGGCAGCAGCCTCTGGGTCTAAGTACTCGCCACCGGCTACCAGTGGCTTGAAGTTAGCGTCAAGACGGTAAACCAGCGGGATTCCGGTAGGAATGTTTAGTTCTGCGATGTCATCGTCAGAAACCCCATCGAGGTGCTTGACCAGCGCGCGAAGCGAGTTGCCGTGAGCGGTAACCAGCACGGTCTTGCCGGCAACTAGGTCTTTTGAAATCTCTTCATTCCAGAGTGGCAACATGCGAATGAGCACGTCTTTCAGGCACTCGGTTTTTGGAATGTTGTCGCCAAGCTCTGCGTAACGCTCGTCGTGCGCCTGAGAGAACTCATCGGCATCATCGATCGGCGGTGGTGGCACGTCGAAAGATCTGCGCCAAATCTGAAACTGCTCGGCGCCATACTCGGCCAGGGTTTGGGCCTTGTCTTTACCCTGCAGAGCGCCGTAGTGACGCTCGTTCAAGCGCCAGTCACGCTTGACGTCGATCCATGAACGCTCAGCGGCGTTTAGGGCAATGTGAGCGGTGTTGATAGCACGCTTGAGTCTCGAGGTGTAAAGCAAATCTGGCTTGATGCCTGATTCAGCCAATAGTTCGCCGGCCCGCTTAGCCTCGGCGCGACCCTGATCACTCAGGTCAACATCAACCCAACCGGTGAATAGGTTTTGCTGGTTCCAGACGCTGTTTCCGTGGCGAAGAAGAATGAGTGTGTATTCAGACATGAGCACAAGTTTAGCCGTTGCGACAAACTACCCTTGAAGCCGTGGCGACTAAAAAACCGATCGGAACCGTGACCCGCGGCACGACCAACCCAAACCGGTTGCGTCGCGTCGACCGGTTCATCGCGAGCTTGGCCATCGTGAAAAAACGTGGATGCACGATCGTCGACCTCGGTTACGGAGCCTCCCCGATCACCGCGATCGAGTTGCACGACCGACTCTCTGGGCTCAACCCTTCGGTTCGCGTGATTGGCATCGAGATTGAGCGTGAGCGAGTGGAACGCGGCCTCGCCGTTGCGAAGCCGGGTCTGGATTTTTTGCTCGGCGGTTTCGAAACTCCCTTGCCAGCTGGCGTTGCCGGTGCCGATGTGATTCGAGCGTTTAATGTGCTGCGTCAATACGACGAATCTGAGGTTGCTGGGGCTTGGGCCCAGATGTGTGGCCGTTTGACCGAAAATGGGCTTTTGGTCGAGGGCACCTGTGATGAAATCGGTCGGCTATCGAGTTGGGTCACTCTTGGTGTAACTGGGCCACAAACCTTCACCATCTCGCTGCATCTACCGAGCCTCGAAACGCCTTCTCAGGTGGCCGAGCGTCTGCCGAAGGTTTTGATTCACCGCAACGTTGACGGTGAGGGTGTGCACGAATTCCTAACCGCGCTTGACCGCGCCTGGGCAAACCACGCACCGCTGTCTACCTTCGGCGCGGTTCAGCGCTGGGTCGCAACCTGTGAATCCATCGCGGCCGCGGGTTGGCCAGTTCGGTTGAACAAAAAACGTTGGAAGCTGGGTGAGCTGACGGTCGACTGGTCGGCCATCGCCCCGAAGGACCTCTAGACGGCGGGGAGTTCGGCCCGAGCATCCTCTTCGCTCATGCCGCTGGCACATAGCAGGTCAACCAACAGCGGGCGCAGCAAAAGTAGCACCGAAGCCTCGCGAATCTGGTCGGCGATGCCGTGCTTTTTGGGGTCAAGTTGGTGGATGATTTCAACAAGCATCTCTTGTGCATCGTCGAGCACCACGGGCTCTTCAACCGAACGTGCGAGCACTCGAGTGGCATCGCCGATTTGCTCAAACAGGTCGGCGAGGTAAGGGCGAGGTTGACGGTCGCGAAGCAAGAAATCGATGCGACGAACGACTACTCGAAGATTTCGGGTGGCGAGATCCATGCCGCGCATCAATCGCACCTGCCCACGAAGTTCATCGCGGTATTTGCGCAAGAACGGCGAGATTCGCGCAATCGAGATTGCGCTGTCGAGCGACATGCGCCAGTTGTCGACTAGCGGCTGAGTGCGGCGAACCTTGCGAAGCGTTTCGTCGGCGACCCGAATGTCGACATCACGAGTTGCGAGTTTGAGTGAGTCGACGGCCTCTAGAAAAATGTCGAAAAGTTTGTTCGCGTCTAGCCTGGCGAGGCCACGTGGGTCACGCGGAATAACCGCAGTGATGACGAGCGCTGTGATGCCTCCGACGATGCCGTCGATGCTGCGCACGAAAACACCTCCGTCTGGCTCGGGCAAGATCTGAACGAGCATGGCTTGCAAGCCGACGGTGAGTGCGAATGTTGCGCTGCCAGAAATGAAGCGTGCACTGAGCAAACAAACCAGCAGGGTGAGAGCCATCTGCCAGACACCGTGACCGAAAATTTGCAGCATGCCCTCACTCAGGGCGATGCCGGTGATCATGCCGACGGCGGTCTCGAGCACTCGACGAGGGCGGGCATCACGACTGAATCCGAGCGATGTGATGGTGACGGTTACGGCGAGCAGCGGCACCTGGTGACCTAGCCCATAGAACGCAATCAGGTAGCCGGCCGTGGCACCGAGCACGATTTGGATAATTGGCGCGAGTGATTCAATCGCCCTGCGGTAGGAGTCTCGAAAGCTCCAGTGCAACTTGGGTGTTCGCACGGCTAGACCCGCTTTCCCATCAATAGGTTGGGGCGCGCCAGACCAGCAGCCTTGCCCGCATCTTGGGGAACAATCACCTCGGCAGATGCCGCGATGTCGCCATTCGCAGACACGATGATGAGTTCGGCATCGGTTGGCACCGAACGTTGCAGTAGCGCAAGGGCAATCGGGCCCTGCTCGTAGTGCTGAGCCACCGAGGTGACCACCCCGCGAGTGCGCTCGGAACGAACCCCGTCTGCACCCGTAATCCAAATCTCATCACCGCGATCAGGCAACGAGTGTTCAGAACCATCCAGGTGCAAAAACGCCAGTCTGCGGGGCGGATGGCCGAGGTTGTGGGTCTTTGCCACTGCCTCTTGGCCGCGGTAGCAACCCTTGCTCAGGTGAACGGCAGTTGTCATCCAGTCAACCTCGTGAGGCATAGTGCGCTCATCGACTTCGTGCAGCGACGGCCGCCAGGAGGCGATGCGAAGTGCCTCGAGAGCGTCGGTTCCCGCTTGAGTGTGTTTTTGGGCGAAATCTTCAGCATCGGATGCCGCAACCAGGTACTCGCGATAATTCCATTCGGCACCAACCGCTTTGCTGTAACGCGCTCCACCAGGAACGATGTTTGGCCATGGGTCAACCCAAACTGCTTCGAGACCTTCTATCTCAGCGACCGATGCGAAAACCGCCCAATCGGCCGACACATCGGCCAGCGAAACCTTGGCGCGAAACATCATGCGGTCGAACCAGGTCATTAGCTGAGCTACGCGATCAGCATCCACTATCAAAGTGGTTTTTTCGCCATCATCAAATGCGTGAAACACCTGCTCGACATGACCCTGAACATTCAGCAACAGCGCCTCGCGCGACTGACCTGGCTTGAGGTTTTTGAAATCGGCGGTGAGCATCGAGTGCAGCCACTCGAGCCGATCTGGGCCAGAAATTTGAATGACACCGGAATCGAGTCGAACCACTGCCTGACCGCGAGCCAAACTGCGCTGCTCGATCATTGGGTTTCCGAAGTGCGCTTTGGCGGCCATGGTTATTCGACGCGTTCGAGTCGGGCGGAAGCGTGAGACTTTAGGTCGCCGCCAGGAAGGGCGATGTCCCAAGCCCAAAGCAGAGCACCTTCAACAAGACCGTAGAGGCGGGTTGAGTGGCGATAGGTTTTTGCAGTTTCGAATGCAACCCCGTGTGCCGATGCGAGATCGATTCGGGCGTTTTTGACAAATCCCTTGTAAAGCTCTGCAACTCCCCCCGGGTGCAGGGTTGAGACTTCGATGGCAAAACCGTTGTCGTTGCGAAGAGCATCAAGATCTTCGTGACTTTTAATCGATGGTTCACCTTTGCCAAGCAGAAGGCCAGGGCCGTGGTCAGCAGCTTCGGCTGGACGCGAAATGCGCCAAAAACCGAGTTCGGTTGGCAACGTTGAGTCTGATCCATCGGCAAGGCGAACCTGCGAAACATAACTCAGGTAGTTCGAATCGTTGTAAGAAAATTCGATGGTTTGTAAGAACTCGTGTTCGGTTGGTGGTTCTTCGCTACCGGGCTCGCTGTATGCGATAACTCCGCTACCAGACCACTTGCCAACCAAAAACGCCAGCGGTGTCAGTTCGAGGGGAAGGCCCTCTGGAAGAACGAACAAGTTACTTTTGGCCCTTGAAGAGTTTGTAGAGAACAAGTGCAGAAACACCAGCAATCGCTAGCGAGGCGAGCACCAATAGGCCCGTGAAGAAGATTTCAGCTGCGAGGATCATGGCTCAAGTTTACCGCTAGAACCTAAACAGAAATAGGTAACCGCTAGCCACCGTCAGAATGACGTAACTGCCACCGGCGACATAAATCAACTCGGTAACGATACCGGTTGGGTTTGCCTTAATCAGGTGAATCATGCTCACGGTCGCGATTGAACCAGCCAAGATTGCCCCATACCAGGCGAGCGCAGAGTCGGCAGGCGCCATCGCTGTAACCACCGCGGTGGTAGCGGCTACCGCCACCCAAATTGCAATAATCTGCGACCAAGCTCTCTTCACAGTTCCATCATGCCCTAAGCGGGCAAAAAGTCGCTGTAAACTGCACTAAAGACGCTTGGAGGCTCAACTTGGCGCAACTTCTGGTTTTATCGGCAACGGCCGACACCGAAGTTCTGCCTGCGCTTGCGCTGCTCCCCCACAAAGTTCGTCACATTCCCGCAGAGCCAGCCAGCCTCGTGAACGCTCCGTCTGCAGACTTGATTTTCTTGGATGCTCGACGCGACCTAACCGGCTCCAAATCACTCGCGACACTGCTGCTGACCACCGGACTCTCAGCACCACTTATCGTCGTGGTCACCGAGGGTGGCATGGCTGCGATTTCGCACGAATGGGGCGCCAGCGACATCATTCTCGATTCTGCTGGGCCAGCCGAGATCGACGCGAGAATCAGACTCGCCATCGAGCGGGTAAGCCAGAGCGCCGAAGGCAGTGACCTGATTTCAGCATCTGGCGTGGTCATCGATGACGTGACCTACTCGGCCAAAGTGCACGGCAAACCGATGGACCTAACCTTCAAAGAGTTTGAACTTTTGCGCTTTCTGGCGCAGCATCCTGGCCGCGTCTTCTCTCGAGAGCAACTGCTTAGCGAGGTCTGGGGCTACGACTATTTCGGCGGAACAAGAACGGTGGATGTTCACATTCGACGTCTTCGCGCCAAGCTGGGTGACCTCGAAGCCCTGATTGGCACCGTTCGCAACCGAGGCTACTGCTTCAACCTGAGCAAAGACGAAGAGTCAATCAACGTCTGAGGATAGTTCACCCTCTAGACACCAGAAAGTGGCAGGATTGCACTTATGTCTTCTGAAGAAACCATGGCGATCGACCTGCCGGATTATGGCGATTTGCCGGTCGACCGTTTTCTCGATCGTGAGTTGAGCTGGCTCGCGTTCAACCAGCGCGTGTTAGAGCTTGCCGAAGACAAAGACCTGTTCTTGCTGGAACGAGTGAACTTTCTGGCGATTTTTGCCTCGAACCTAGACGAATTCTTCATGGTGCGCGTGGCTGGTCTAAAACGTCGCATCGCTGCCGGTTTGGCCGTTACTGCCGCGTCTGGGCTTGAGCCTGCCGAGGTGCTTGAACGAATCAGTGAAGAAGCACACCGACTGCAACTGCGTCACGCCACTCTGTTTCGTGAAGAAATTGAACCGGCCCTGCGTGAAAAGAACATTCGCCTCGAAAGCTGGGCGGGGCTGAGCGAAGAAGAACAGGCTGCTCTTCACGAATACTTTGAGAACCAGATTTTTCCGGTGCTCACACCACTGGCGGTAGACCCGGCACACCCATTTCCTTACATCTCTGGGCTGTCACTAAACATGGCCGTCATGCTTCGTAACCCGGAGGGTAAAGACCAGTTCGCGCGCCTGAAAGTGCCACCCCTGCTGCCACGTTTCGTGCGCATCCAAGGCAGCGCCACCAGCACTTCGCCTCGCTACCTGCCACTCGAAGAAATCATCGGGCAGTTCTTGGGGCAACTCTTTCCGGGCATGGAGGTGCTACAGCACCACACCTTTAGAGTTACGCGAAACGAAGATCTTGAGGTCGACGAAGATGAGTCAGAGAACCTGCTCGAATCGCTCGAGAAAGAGCTTTTGCGCCGGCGATTCGGGCCACCGGTGCGCCTTGAGGTTGCGAATAACATCAACCCGCAGGTGCTCGAGCTTTTGGTTCGCGAGCTCGACATCGAAACAGAAGATGTCTACCATCTGCCAGCGCCGCTCGACCTAACCGGACTCTTTGAGATTGCTGGGCTCAAGCGATCCGAGCTGCATTTTGCACCGCATCCGGTTGTGACCAACCGCTACCTGACCCACGCCGAAGACGAAAAGTCAGACATCTTTAGGGTTCTTCGTGAGCGTGAGGTTTTGGTTCACCACCCTTACGAACGTTTCTCAACTTCGACCCAGGCCTTTCTAGAGCAAGCCGCGGCAGACCCGAAGGTGCTAGCCATCAAGCAGACGCTCTACCGCACGTCTGGCGACTCACCGATTGTCGACGCGTTGATTGCGGCAGCCGAGGCGGGCAAACAGGTTTTGGCGCTGGTTGAGATTAAGGCTCGCTTCGACGAGCAAAACAACATCACCTGGGCCAGAAAACTTGAGCAGGCCGGCGTGCACGTCGTTTATGGAATCGTCGGGCTCAAGACACACTGCAAGTTGTCGCTAGTCATTCGCCAAGAAGGAAGCAAGCTTCGCCGCTACTGCCACATCGGCACCGGAAACTACAACCCAAAAACTGCCCGCTTCTATGAAGACTTCGGTCTGCTGACCGCTCGCGAAGCTGTCGGTGAAGATTTGACCAAGCTTTTCAACATGCTCAGCGGCTATGCACCCGACGCCGCATTCTCTACGCTTTTGGTTTCACCAAACGGTGTACGCGATGGTCTAGTTGAGCGCATCGAAGCCGAAATTGAGCACCAGTTGGCCGGCCGCCCAGCAAGAATTCGCATCAAAGTCAACTCACTGGTAGACGAGAAGATTATCGACGCGCTCTATCGGGCAAGCATGGCCGGGGTTCCGGTTGACATCTTTGTTCGCGGAATGTGCTCACTGCGGCCAGGCGTGGCCGGCCTAAGCGAAACGGTTACCGTTCGTTCGGTTCTGGGGCGATACCTCGAACACTCTCGAGCTTTTGCGTTTGCCAACGGAGGCGACCCTCGCTACTACATCGGCTCGGCCGACATGATGCACCGAAACCTAGATCGACGGGTTGAAGCCCTGGTTAACTTGGTGCAGCCTGACCAGATGCAAGAAATCGAGGCACTGTTTGAGCTTGCCATGTCAGAGCGCGTTTCATCTTGGCATCTTGGCAGCGACGGAAATTGGACTAGACATAAGCTGGCCGCTGACGGTACCAGGTTGATTGATGTGCAAGAAGAAGTCATGCGACGCATTAGCGCTAAGCGGGGCCGCAACTAAATGACCGTATTTGCCGCAGGAGCGCTCTGCTGGCGCGTGGTAGCCGGAGAACTGCTAATCGCCGTTATCCACCGCAAACGCTATGGCGACTGGTCATGGCCCAAGGGCAAGGTGGACCCGGGTGAGTCACTGCCACAGGCTGCCGTGCGCGAGATTCGCGAAGAGACCGGTTTAAAGGTCAAGCTGGGCGTTCACCTAGGCACCCAGAACTACATGCTGGCCAACGGAGCTGCTAAAGAGGTTCACTACTGGGCCGCTCGCGTTACCGATAAGGCGCTCGCCGAGAGCACGTTCAAGCCCGACGATGAAGTTGAAAAAATCGAGTGGATGACTGCGCCGCAGATTGACAAGCTGCTGAGTTACGAGCAAGACAAAGAGTTCTTGGTGAAACTCACCGAGCTGCACAGCAAGGGTTTGCTAGAAACCAGACCCTTCATTTTGTTGAGGCATGCGAAGGCGACTCCGCGAAACCAGTGGCCAAAAGACGAGGCGCACCGACCGCTTTTGCCAATCGGCGAAGATCAGGCTCGGGCTATCGTTCCAATCTTGTCGGCCTATGGCATCAAGAAAGTAGTAAGTAGCCCTTGGTCGAGATGCGCCAACACTGTCATGCCTTATGTGCGCAAGAAGGGCCTCAAACTCATTGAACGAGGGCAGTTGACCGAATTCGGCAACGAGAACGGCCCACAGCGCACCGCCAAGACGGTCGAGAAACTTTTGGCAACGGGTTCGGCCGCGGTGCTCTGCAGTCACCGACCGGCGTTGCCGACCATCCTCGACACGATTTCTAAAAACGCCACACCGGCCCAAGAGATTCTGATTCACGAAGCTAGAGCCCTTGAGCCTGGGCAGATGCTGGTTGTGCATTTGACCAAGGGCGAAGGAAGCAAGCGACGCATCGTTGGGTTAGAGATTCAAACACCAGCGCTCACGTAATCGATATCGGAGGTCAAAATGAACGAATTTGAAAAGTGGATCGAGTCGCGAAACAGCGCTTGGCGTAACCCGACCGGGTTTCTGTCGGTGACCAGCATGAACTGGCTAGACGAAAACCCACAGACGTTCGAAGACTTCACCGGATCATGGCACGCCATCGGCCATGAAGTTTTCAGTTTTGGCTTTGAGGGTGCCCAGGGGCAGAGCTGGGTAGTCGAAGAAGGCGGCGAAGTAATGCTGCCGATGAGCGATGGAATTCTCGAACTTGCCAGCCGCGGCGGTCGCATCATTTTGAGACCGAGAAACTCGAAGTCGCCGGCACTTGCCCGATTCGATGGCGTAAAGGTTTTTGACTACAAGCCAGAATTCCGAGTGGATGCTCGCCTCGAGACCGACGAGAGAAACGTTGGCGTTTCTTCGGTCGCTGGCGAATTGGGTAACAACTACGACTCCCCCGGGCGCCTGGTGTTCGAACTGGGTGGTGAAACCTACAAGTTGACCGCGTTCAAGCGCCCAGACCCAGACGTGCTCTGGTTGATTTTCAGAGATGGCAGCAGCGGCAAGAGCACCTATGGCACCGGAAGATCTGTTTCGGCACAGCGTTCGGGCAATCACTGGGTCATCGATTTCAACCAGTCGGCGAACTTTCCGTGTGCATACACAGATTTCGCAACCTGCCCACTTGCGCCGCGAGAAAACCACCTGACCGTGGCTATCGAGGCCGGCGAGCAAACTCCCGATTTCAAAGTCACCGCAGACGGAATCAAAGAGCATTGATCTCTGAATCGGTTGCCACCGGGCTGAAGCTGCTCAAGAATTCGAAGGGGCAGCCGGCACTTTGCTTGGTCACTGGCGCGACCGGTTACATCGGTGGGCGACTGATTCGCGAACTGCTGGCACACGGCTATCGCGTGCGCATACTTGCACGAAACCCAGAGCGTTTGCGTGAGCATCCATGGATTGACCAGGTTGAGGTCGCATCGGGCGATGCCCACGATGCTGCAACTTTGGCAAACGCCTTGAAGGGCGTAGATGTCGCCTACTACCTGCTTCACGCCTTGATGAGCAAAGACGATTTTGAGGCAGAAGAACGTGCCTTGGCCAAGGGTTTTGCCGCCGCGGCAAAGACCGCGAAGGTATCGAGAATCGTTTATCTAGGTGGAATCATCGCCGAGGCAGAAACCCTCTCGCCGCACCTGAAGGCTCGAACCGAAACCGGTGAAATTTTGCGTGCTTCGGGTGTGCCGACCATCGAGCTTCGTGCGGGTGTGGTTATCGGCTCGGGCAGCGCGTCTTTCGAAATGTTGCGCTACCTAACCGAGCGTTTGCCGATCATGACTGTGCCGAAGTGGGTGAACAATCGCATTCAGCCGATCGCCATTCGCGACGTGCTTCGATACCTAGTTGGCGCCGCGGCTATCGACTCGAAGATCAATGGTTATTTCGACATCGGCGGGCCAGAAGTTTTCACATATCGAGAAATGATGATGCAGTACGCGGCTGCCGCCGGGCTGCGCAAACGAATCATCATTCCGATTCCGGTGCTTACCCCAAGACTCTCCTCGGGCTGGGTTGGTCTAGTCACGCCCGTGCCATACACGCTCGCGAAGCGACTGGTGGCGAGCCTCAAGAACGAAGTTGTGGCTGGCCCGTCGAATATTCGCGAACTAGTGCCAGACCCACAAGGTGGGCTAACTCCTTTTGCCAAGGCGGTGCAGCTGGCCCTTACCCGCATCAAAGAAGCCAGCGTTGAAACCCGATGGAGCAATGCTTCGGTTCCGGGTGCGCCGTCTGAGCCACTACCGACCGACCCCGACTGGGCCGGTGGCACGCTCTATAACGACACGCGCGTCATCGAGTCGACTGACCCGATCGACGTTGTTTGGGCTCGTGTTGAGGCCATTGGTGGCGACAACGGCTACTCAACTGCAACCTGGGCATGGCGCTTGCGCGGACTCATGGATCGAGTTATCGGCGGTGTTGGTTTGCGCCGTGGTCGCCGCGACCCGAATCACCTGGTGGTTGGTGAAGCACTAGATTTCTGGCGAGTCGAGGCAATCGATCGACCGCACCTGCTTCGACTTCGCGCCGAGATGAAGATGCCGGGCTTGGCCTGGCTCGAGTTCAGGCTCGAAGAAACGGCCGTCGGCACTCGGCTTACCCAACGCGCCATCTATGCACCGAAGGGTTTGCTCGGTCACCTTTACTGGGCTGCTGTCTGGCCGATGCACGGCATTGTGTTTCCATCTATGGCTAAGCAAGCAGCCCTCGGCGGCAAGCGCAAATAGACTCGACGGGTGAAGAAAACCTCAATCGCCGCAATGGCACTCATGAGCGTTGCCGCTTCTTGGGGATTCGGCTTCGTCTGGATGAAAGATGCCATCGAACGTCAGCCTTATTTTGATTTTCTCGCTCTGCGTTTCACCATCGCCGCTGGTGTGATGTTTCTGGTTCGGCCGCAGCTGGTTCGCCAACTAAATGCAAACTTTTTGAACCGTGGCATTTTGCTCGGC
>JACCDM010151590.1_pt1 | contig 24171 bp, 21 predicted proteins | sample 7445851 | NCBI WGS metagenome assembly JACCDM01 (sample SAMN15323438, study PRJNA562643) | freshwater metagenome | isolation source: river surface water | place: USA:Blue River Watershed | collected 2017-08-16
TAGGTAAGCTCCTTTCCAGAAGGTGTGTTGGGTGCCGGATCTTGAATTCCATTGATCAGGTTATAAAAATTATTTGGATCGGAAATGGCCATACCCATGTTGAGTCCGGGTCCTTGCAAGGCGGGCGAAACTACCGAACCAATCTGAATTGCCAAGGGATCGGGCATTGTTACATTAGGATAGCCCACTGAAAAATTAGGATATTCTTCATTTAAATATCGACCAACCCAGCCAGAGTTAAGTACTTGATTTGAATCAGAAGCTGTGAGCCAAATATCAGTTGCACGGAAATGAGAGAAATTAGGCGAAGGATAACCTACAGATTGTATAATGTTAAGCTTCCCTTCTTCATACAAGCTTTGTAGTCCGGTCAAAGATGGATGAAGCCCCGTTTCTGAGGTTCTACTTAGTTTTAGAATTTTATTTTGCGGGATGATGATGTTAGAACGAGCATTGAACAAATTACTGTACTGATCAATCGGAATTACCGTATTCAAACCATCATTACCACCATTTAGCTGAATCAAAACCAAGACATGATCGGTTTCCACTTGTGCAGCAGTTAATGCGGATAACCATGAAGAAGCACCAAAAGCTTTAAAGGTAAATCCCCCAATAAGAGATGGAATTACTGCTGCGGGAACAGCTGCCCGTATAAATTCTCTTCTCTTCATCACTAAATTAGTTGATACTCTGCCAAGTTCATCAAATACTTATAAAATGACTGCAAACGACCCGTTACAATCGCTTTAGCCGAAGAATTATTTGGACTATTCTTATGGTCTGACCAGGCCGTAGTCCAATAACTATCGGATGACTGCCCTGAAAGCAAAATACTTTTCAAAAAATCTTTCAGCTGTTGGGAAACACTAATTGTATAAATCAAGCTAAGTGACTCATTAATTAGCACATTTGGGTCTTCAGGTTTCGTACACTGAGTAGCGAAAGCGACCGGATCTATCACAATCGTTCTACTATTGCGACTATAACCTGTTCCAATAAAACGATCGCTAAACTGGTTGCGTTTGGGCAATGTGTCCGAGTTAATCCAAATTTCATAAAACTGTGGCTCCTGATAATAAGCTGGCCATCCTGCTACATTTGGTGGATCACCAAGGTTTTGTTGCATGTTACTGGCCTGGCTCCGAATGTAATCCCACATTAAGTAAGCATTAACCGAATCAGTTGTACTATTTGGAAAAGTGATATTAAATTCACGGCAAAGGTTGATTACAAAATCTATTGGACTTTTAATCATACAGGCCCGGTTGAGTACATCAAAAAAATGTTCACTTCTAAAAAGCGCCAGTAATACGGGTTTGATTTCATAATTATTCTGACGAAAGAGATTAGCTAAAGGCACAATTACCTCTGCTTCTGCAGCAGCATCTATATCGTAGTAAACAAAAAAACGATATAATTTACGACAGATATAAAGGGCAAGCTCATTTTGCGAAAAGAGCATATTTATTAATTCATCTGTCTCTCCAGCACCAGCAGCACCTGTTTTGCCAATGATTAGGGTATTATTATAAAAAGAAGAAAACTGTTTATTGGTGGTATCGTGTCGGTTAGCATCAAAGCTCGAAGAAATTGAAGTAGCGTCTACCCGATAGCCTGTAAGCACACGTGCAGCAGCCTTTACATCAGCTTCTGTATAGTTCGAATTAGGACCTTTCCCTAAAGTAAAAAGCTCTTGCAATTCACGGCTATAGTTTTCATCTGGAGCGTCTTTGGTATTCAAATAACCATTTAAATAACGTAACATCGCTGGATCGATGGTAATATCCTTTACAAAAGCTTTAAAATTTCCCAAGGCATGATTTCGCAGCAGGAGATGATGTTTGTACACATATCGTGCATCTCCTACATCTGCTGTCTCAGTGGCAAAATGATTATGCCAAAAAAGCACCATCTTTTCAGTGATACTCCGTCCTTGATTAATTAGTAAGCCAGTCCACCAAGCTTTAAAAGAGTTATATCTTCTTCCATTTGCAGTGCCATCAGTATATGGCGCACTTACCCAAGTTTGTCCGGCAGGCACATTTGGATCCGTATATGAATTATCGTTATAAGTATTAATTGGCGGACTGGGTAAACTGGCGGGACTTAGCAGTACTGACAGAACCTGATCGAGCGACTGATTTTTAAAAGCATTAAGGTCAGATTGCTTTACACCAAAAAGTGTCCTTTTTAACAAATGAACCAGTTCAGCATTGGTAAAGGGGCCAGTATAGGGTGCTAATCCGGAATTCGTTCGTTGGGATAGCTCTTTTGTTGGTGTTACTTTTGCTGTCCCGAATAAAAGTGTACGTCTATCCATTCAGTTCAGACAGTAAGGACTAAAATGCATACGGTCTAGTCTAATAACTGAAAGTAATAAAATTATTGGTGATTTAAAACATCTATGGTTTGTTCAATCATCTCTGAGCTTACGTCATGGTGAGTCACAAAACGAACCATCTGATGACCAAAAGTACCGCATTTAACCCCATTAGCAGCCATTTTAGCTACAAACTCATCTGCAGGAACTTTCAAATCCAGTTCAAAGATCACGATATTGGTATCTACCGGCATCACTGATAAAACATAATTCTGTTTTTCCAGAGCTTCACCTAATAAACGGGCATGTTCATGATCAGTTTGAAGTCTTTCTACCTGATGATCGAGTGCATAGATACCTGCAGCGGCCAAATAGCCCGCCTGACGCATGCCCCCTCCGAAAACTTTACGAACCCTGCGAGCCTGTTTAATGGTTTCCTCGCTGCCCAATAGAACAGAACCCACCGGAGCTCCTAAACCCTTAGACAAGCAAATGGAAATACCATCAAATAAGCGGCCATAATCTTTCGGCTGCTCTCCGGTTGCCACGAGGGCATTAAACAATCGGGCCCCATCCAGATGTAATTTTAAACCATGTTTTTTGCAAAGTTGTTGGATGGGCTCAATCTGAGCAACGGTATAACAACTTCCGCCACCACGGTTAACAGTATTTTCTAAAACCACCAAACTGGTACGGGGGTAATGAATATTATCGGGATTGATGTGGGGTTCAATATCCCGAGCCGTCAACCTACCGCGATCTCCATTCAATAAACGAACCGAAGCCGCAGAATTAAAAGCAATACCACCACCCTCATATCTGTAAACGTGTGCGGTTTCATCGGCTATCACCTCATCCATGGGTTGCGTAAAACATTTAATAGCAATCTGATTGGTCATGGTGCCAGAAGGACAAAATAAGCCGGCTTCCATGCCAAACATGCTGGCAAGTTTGCTTTCCAATGCATTCACCGTTTCATCTTCACCATAAACATCATCCCCCACCGTTGCGCTCCACATGGCTTCCAACATGCCAGGTGTTGGTTTTGTTAGCGTATCACTTCTTAAATCAACTATCATAAGTATTATTTAATCCTTCTAATTTATTGTTTTTTCAGACTCATTGTTGAGCAATTTGAACTTAAAAAATAGAACCGAAATTTGTTTTTACGGCAATTTAGGTCAACAAATAAATCACAAAGTGTACGATATACACAGAAATTTCTATTTTTGAATAATTATTTCTAACTAACCTTATGATCATTATTGCCGACGGGGGGTCGACCAAAACAAACTGGTGTTTGTTGAACGAAGACCAAAAACGCATTTACTTCAATACTGAAGGTTATAATCCTTATTTCTCAAGTACCGACTACATCGTCAATTCTTTGAGAAATAACCTTCCTGCTGATCTTAATATTGCTGGTATTACCGAGCTTTATTACTATGGTGCAGGTTGCTCTACACCTGAGAAAGTAGGCATTGTGGTGGATGCCATGAAAACAGTTTTTACTGCAGCTAAAGTATCGGTGGGCCACGATTTATTGGCAGCTGCCCGGGCTTTATTAGGAGTTGATGCTGGTTTTGCGGCTATTTTGGGAACCGGAACCAATACTTGTTTGTACGATGGTCAAGATATTACCCTAAACATCGATTCTTTAGGTTATTTCCTTGGGGATGAAGGAAGTGGATCATTCATCGGAAAAAGACTACTTCGCGACTACATGCGTGGATTTATGCCAGGCAATTTACAGGAGGTTTTTTATGAAACATATAAATTAAGTGACGAGGATATCTTGGATAATTTATATAACAAACCGCTACCTAATCGTTTTTGTGCAAGTTTCTCTAAATTCATTTACGATAACAACAATTACGTTGAATACACCCGCGATGTAGTGGGTGAAGCTTTTAGGGCTTTCTTCAATAATTTAGTTTCACGTTATCCTGATTATCAAAAATACAGCCTCAATTGTGTAGGCTCAGTAGGCTATAATTTTCGTGATATTTTGGCTGAGGTAGCCAATGAATACGGCATGAAAGTGGGAAAAATTATCCGCTCTCCTATTGATGATCTGGTGCACTACCACCTTGAACTGGCCCCTGCCAGTAAGTAATTAGATAATTCCGTGCAAGGAAGCGCCTGGTTTTGCCAATCGCTCAATTTGTTTTTCAACCGCTGGATCTTTTTCCAAAACCGGTGCATGGTGTGGTTTAATCCGGGCATCGATGATCAGTGAACTACAAGCCCAATGCTTGTGCTCAAAATAAGCATTTACCCCATGGATATCGTGTGATGGATTGCTGCGGGTAAAAGTGACCCACACAAAATTATGGATGCTTTCTGCAGTAAATCCAGCATCGTCACATAAAACTAACATCGGTAATCCATTCAGGTTTTGTGATTTTAGGTGCTGATTAATAATCTCTACTTGATCTCGGGTAATATTTTCATCCTGATACTTCGGCGCTTCTACAGCCAATACGCCGGGCATTACTAATTTGTAATTATCAAAACCACGCGGCAGGTTAAAATCTGCAGGTAATTCAGACCATAATTCTCGTTTTTGATCGCCGGCAACGGCAAAAACTACTTTTGAACCGCTGTTTAAATCCGAACCACTGTAATCGAGGGTATCTATCGTGGTTTTGGTATGGAAATGTACATCACGGCTCAAGTCTAAACGCTCCAGCATGTGCTGTAAAAAGCCTTTTACATCATGAATATCCAAATCAGGACGATCTTCTTTGGCACAAATGAACAGGTACTTGGCCAAACTCAATTGATTTTTACCCAAGATATGGTTGGCGATGGTGAGGATTTCCTGAGGCTTACGCTCTTTTAAGTAAGGCGTATAACGTTCACTGCCAATAGCAAACAAAAGTGGATGTACACCGGCGGCATCTACCGCGTTTACGGCATGCAAACCAGGGATTTCCTGCGGAATGGCTGCACCCGTGATATCATGAATTAGATCACCAAAACTAGTGTCTTCCTGAGGCGGACGACCTACCACGGTAAATGACCAGATCGGATCTTTTCGGTGATATACCTTGCGTACCTTCATCAGCGGGAAAGGATGTTTGAGGCTGTAATAGCCTAAATGATCGCCAAAGGGACCTTCGGGTTTGTTCTGATGGGGTTCCACCGTTCCGGTGATCACAAAATCAGCATCGGCCGAAATGCAGAAACCTTCTTCATCGTAAAAATAACGGAAACGGCGATTGCCCAATGCACCCGCAAAAGTCATCTCTGATAAGCCTTCGGGCAGGGGCATTACAGCTGCCAGCGGATGTGCCGGCGGACCACCCACAAAAATACTCACTTTGAGCGGCTGGCCGGCGGCATTGGCTTTGGTCTGATGAACACCAATCCCCCGATGCAATTGATAATGTAAACCAATTTCTTCATCCTGCAGGTACTCGTTCCCTCCCAATTGGATCCGGTACATCCCTAAGTTGGCATTCATAATGCCAGGACGATCAATATCTTCGGTATACACCTGTGGCATGGTGACGAAAGGACCGCCGTCCATGGACCAGTTCACGATTTGCGGAATATCCGAAATCTTACACTGGCCGAATTTTATCGGCGCATTCCAGCCCGATCGCATCGGCAAGGCCGAGAAGGCAGTGAGGCCGGAAGAAAGGTATTTTAAAGGATTTTTGAGGGCTTTCATCGGATCACCTTTTAGCTCCACCAAAGTTTTGATCTGCGCTAATGTGTCTCTGAAAAGAAACCTGGAACGGTCTAAAGTACCAAACAAGTTGGATACGGCTGGAAACTTAGAGCCTTTGACATTTTCAAAAAGAATAGCCGGACCCTGATTTTCGTATACCCGTAAATGAATTGCCGCCATCTCCAAATAGGGGTCCACCTCTTCTTTCACCCGGACCAAATGGCCGTGTCTCTCTAAATCATTTACTGCTGCTGCTAAACTTGGGTATCCCATGGCACATCGAAATTGCTCATTTTCTTTCAAATACAGATGAATAGAAAGACAAATTGATTACAAAATTGCAATCAAATGGAAATTAGCTCAACCGCATGATTATTGGCTGCAGCAACCAACAAAATAAAACGATCAATAGGATGCAGATCAAGTTGAGTACGAAACCTGCTTTCATCATATCTTTTATCCGGATATGGCCGCTGGCAAACACGATGGCATTGGGCGGCGTACCCATGGGCAGCATACTGGCACAACTAGCTCCCAAGGTCATGGGGATGCCCAATAATAATGGATCGAGGCCCAAGGAAATTGCCAAAGAGGAAATAACCGGTGCCATCACAATTACCTGAGCCACATTGCTCATTACCTCACTTAAAAATACCGAGGCGGTGGTCACCACTAGAATCATGATAAAAATATGTTGAGTGGAATAAGTAGCCAGGTAGGCTCCCATCTGATCCATTAATTGTGCATCTTCCAATGATTTAGCGAGTGCCAAACCACCGCCAAACAATAGTAAAATACCCCAGGCCATTTTGTGTGTATCTTCCCAAACTAATAAGCTTTCCTGCCGATTTTTCGAATTACCTGCCGGAATCATAAATAAACTGATGGCACCGGCCATGGCAATAATAGTATCATCCAATACTAATAACCGCTGATAATAATTGATCAGATCTTTGGTGATCCAAAGAAGTACGGTAAACAAAAACACCAATAAAACTCGCTTCTCTGGAATAGTCAATTTGCCAAGTTGCTTTAATTCTGATTCGATGTAGGCTTTACCCGCAGCACTGTCGGTGATCCGGTTAGGGTACATCAATTTCACCATCACCCAATACAACATCAATAGGAGGAGTATTGTGAGCGGCGTAAAAACCAGCATCCAGTCTAAAAAACCGATAGTATAATTGAATTTATTGCTAATGTAATTGGCATACGCCACATTGGGGGGAGTACCAATGATAGTTCCCAAGGCAAAATTAGAGGCGTAGGCAATGGAGAGCATTAAGACCAATGAAAAATTTCGAAGGCCCTTACCATCTGGATTGTGAGCAGCAATCACGCTGATGACTGACATGGCGATCGGGAACATCATCATGGTGGTAGCGGTATTACTAAGCCACATGCTCAAAAATCCGGTTGCCAAAATAAAACCCAGAATAATTCGGTTGCCATTCGTTCCGGTAAAATTGATGATTCCCAGGGCTATCCGCTTATGTAGATTCCATTTTTCGATGGCAATGGCAATAAAAAATCCACCCATGAATAGGAAAATGATGCTGTCTGCATAGAACTTGGTCACTTCCTGTACCTTCATTAGTCCAAAAATTGGAAACAATACAATCGGAACCAGCGCTACCACGGCTAAAGGCAAAGCCTCCGTAATCCACCAGGTAATCATTAATAAAGCTAAGGAGAGTACCAGCCTTGCTTCGGCAGCTAGGCCAAAAGGATTGACGAGGTACATCAGCCCACAGATGAGCAAGCCGGCAAGTAATGCCCATTTTTTACTCAAACTTATTTTAGAAAAGTCCATATCTGAAGATCAAATGGTAAAGCTTAATCCATTTATCGGGCCTTACTGATACGAATATATAAAAATCAAGAATGCTGCTGCTTGCATAGCGCACTGAATATAATCGTTCGCTAGTTCAATAAACAGTTGAAATATTATTCGATTACAAATCTTCGGGCATACATCACATGGTTTATTCCAAATTGACCTTTGGAATAAAGCAAATAACCTTCTGTATGAGAAGCATTGGTGTAAAAAATACTAGGATGCCAGGTATAACTATTGCCAGTGCCAATGGGTATGGCAAAATCTGTTATAATACGATATTGATTTTCCATGTCCCAATTAATACCATCCGAAGAAGTGACCACATAGGTTCCAGAGTCTTTTAAATTGCCTGTTGAAAATTCTTGGTAAGCATTCAATGTATAAACCATCAAGTATTTATTCAAAGCCTTGTTAAAAGTTACCTGAGGAAAGATCGCATCCGCTCCATTACCATAAACAATGTGCTTGCTCCTGATTAGCTGATTCACAAACTCGTTGTTATAGTTGATTAAATAGCATTTTGTGAAATCTGGTTCTCCGTTGATGACATCAAAACTGGCCATTGAAATATTTACACCCAATCCGGTTCGATTGTGATCTACAAAGTATGCATAGACCTTGGTGCTATCTTTGTTGTATAACATGGTAGGCTCACCCAAGCCTCCATCTGCAGCACCATTATTATAATTTTTATCATAATAAGAAGGTATTACTGCAGCATTAGATGGAATAAAAGTATTACCATTATCCGTTGATTTCGCTAGACCAATGGAAGCATAAAAACCGGGTATACCGCCGGCAAGTACACTACCATCGTGCCACTCTGCATGGTAAAGTCCATAGATCGTTCCAGACCTGCCCCGGATAGTGGAGGATACTCCGATATAATTGGCATCTATAAAATTTCCTCCTCTGGGATTAAGGACCGTTCGGGCACGTGTCATGTTTTTAATATCGGTACCCTCCAAGATGATTGTACTTACTCCGGCAGCAGTGATCAGTTTGAGCGAAGTATTGGTCTGCTCGATTACACCAACGGCTAAGTCATTAAAATACATCAAATTAAGCGATTCGGCGACTTTGAATTCCTGATCTTTTAATGCGATTTTTTTGTCTTTAGTACTTGGCGACGTATTACCATTAGTTACATCATTTGATTGCTTTTTACATGAAAAAGTGAACAAAGCAATGAAGGATGCGAAAAGAAAAAAATACCTCATTATGTAAATGCTTATTAAAACTTAATTCAAGTATTCGAAATGAGATGAAAAAGAATTTGTGATCAATCAGGAATACCTTGTTGTTTCTATCCCAAACTTATTCAAAAAATCTACGCCTTCATCGCTGGGTAGACCCTTGTATTCAGCATAAGAATTTTTGTAATACACTTTTTTAATTCCCGATGAAAAGATTAAACGGGCGCACGAAATGCAGGGCGAAAGCGTAAGATAAAGCGTAGCGCCCTCTAAGCTCGAACCATTTTTAGTAGCATAAAGAATCGCATTTTCTTCGGCATGTAAAGCCAAAGAGCAAGAATTCTTCGAATCACGTGGGCAACCTGTTTCCGGCCATTCTTCATCGCAATTGTGCGTACCTGCCGGCGGACCGTTATAACCGATGGAAATGATACGGGTATCTTTCGTAAGAACAGCTCCAACCTGGGCCTTCACACAATGAGAGCGAAGGGCCAGGTCGGTGGCTAAATTCATGAAGATAGATTCGAAACTCGGTCTGCTCAAAGCTTTAAATGTTAATGTCCAGCACTTAATTCGGCTTGTTCCACATCAATTCCCTGCTGCTTCAGTTCCCCTTTTACTTTCCAGGCAAAGAAAGCCAGATAAGCGAAACAGATCACGGCAATGATGTAAGAAAAATGAATATTGGTTGCATCGGCCAGTAAGCCCTGCAAAGGCGGAATAATAGCTCCACCCAAAATCATCATGATCAAAAACGCCGAACCCTGACCGGTATATTTCCCCAATCCGGTAATGGAAAGCGCAAAAATACATGGCCACATAATGGAGCAGCATAAACCACCACTAATGAAGGCAAATAGGGCTACCTGTCCGGTGGTCAATAAACCTATCAGCATGGCTAAAGCACCTAAAATTCCGAACACCATCAGTGTTTTGGCTGGTTTTTCTTGCCCGAAGAAAAATCCCATCACCAATATGGCAATACAAACCGCATAAACATATAAATTGTTTACTTCATTACCCCGCCAATAATTTACGAGCATAATCAAAGCAAAAGCAATAAATGGCACCAAAACCGTCATCACATTTTTTGCCGATTTAGATAATTTAAATGCACTGATGGCACCTGTCCATCTGCCTATCATCAAACTACCCCAATACAAGGAAATGAATTGAGAAATATGAGCTTCATCATATGCACCGAATTCAGGCAATTGCAATAAAGCACCCATATTACTTTGAATAGTTACTTCCACACCTACATAAACAAAAATGGCCAGCATTCCCCAGGTGAGCTGCGGAAATTTTAGGGCACCCAGTCCGGGTTCAAAGGCCTCGTCAGAAGTTACCTTGGGTAGTTTTGAAACCGCAAAAAATATTGCTACGGCAATGAAAACCCCGGCCAGAATTAAGTAAAGGTTATTAATAGATTCGATAGATGCCTCTTGCTGGCCACTCAATGATCCAAAGAGCACCACACTCACAATCAGCGGCCCTAATAAAGTACCGAAAGAGTTCACTCCGCCAGCTAAGTTCAGTCGGTGCGCACCACCAGCCGGATCGCCTAAGGCCACTACAAATGGCTGTGCAGCAGTTTGCTGAAGAGAGAAACCCAACGCAATTACGAAGAAACTAGTCAGAATAAAAGCAAAAGAACCTGATTGTACCGCAGGAATGATGGATAAGGCGCCTACCACCGAAATGAGTAATCCGTAAATGATCCCTTTTTTGTACCCAATCTTATTCAGAATATCTACTCTGGTGGCCTGCGAGGCAAAATATAGGATCAACGAACCAATGAAATAGCCCCCATAAAAGGTAAAGTCAATCAGTTGTGATTCAAATTGACTCAAATTGAAATGCGTTTTACAAAATGGAATAAAAATTCCGTTCGAGGCAGCTACAAAGCCCCAGAAAAAAAATACCGTGATCAGCGTATACAATGCTGTACCATAGTTCTTGTTGGTTTCAGTTTGCATGTAAGGTTTCGTTTGGTTAATGAAGTCCTAACATAGCCTTTTTTTGTAAATTCGACAATACCATTTACCATTGTGAGCAAATAGCAAAATCTTTAGTAATAAAATCAGATATTAGTAGTCAAGGAAAATTTTGATGGAGATCATTATTTCAGGTATTGGCATGGGAATCGTGCTGTCTTTTCTGACAGGGCCGGTATTTTTTGCACTGCTAAAAACCAGTATCGAAAAAGGATTTTATGCCGGAATGATGCTTGCGGCCGGGGTGGTAATTGCCGATGCCGGCTATGTTGCATTGAGCTTGTATGGCTCGAGCTACCTCACTCCCAACGGACCCTATTTAAATTATATTGGCTATGCCGGAGCTGCCATTTTATTTGGCATCGGCATCTATTATCTTTTCAAAAAAGTTAGCATCAATTACGATCCCAGTAGCTCAAGAACAAAGAAATTGGGGTACTTTTTGAAAGGATTTGCGATGTGCGTATTCAACCCATCGCTTTTGCTCTACTGGATCAGTGTGACCAGCGGGGTTATTTCTGTAGCTGGCGGATTCAACCCGAAGGTAGTCCTGCCCTTCTTTGCATCCATTCTCATCACTCAGTTTAGCCTAGATACGCTAAAAGCCTATTTTGCTAATAAATTGCGAAAAAAAATCACCGAAAAAACACTGATCAAGTTGAACCGCATAGCTGGCGGACTCATCATCATTTTTGCTTTACACCTGATCTATACACTGGTGTTTACGCATTCGCTGGTTTAATAAGCACGCTGATTTTTACCCTCCACCCAGTACATAAAGGCCTGGTTCACTACCTTGTTTCCGCCCGGTGTTGGATAATCTCCCGAGAAATACCAGTCGCCCAAATGATTCGGACAGGACTTATGTAGATTATCTAAAGTTTGATAGATCAGCTGTACCTCAGCTTGGATACCTTCTGGGGTCACAATTTTCGCAATACGGTCTGAAATCTCCTCATCGCTGAAAGGCGCATAAATGGCTTTCACCAAGTTCTCTCCTTTCAGGGTGCCGCTAGCCTTGCGCTTCAAACATTCCTCGTAAACTTGCTGAATCAGGCTTTCTTGTCCCCACTCCTTCAGCAAAGAAATTGCAGCTTCAAAAGCCACAAACTCCCCCATCCGCGACATATCGATCCCATAGCAATCCGGATAACGGATCTGCGGTGCCGACGAAACTACGATGATTTTTTCAGGCTGCAAACGGTCCAGCATACGCAAAATGCTTTGCTTCAGCGTGGTACCCCGAACAATCGAATCATCCAGTACCACCAGCGTATCGCCCGGTTTTACCACGCCATAAGTAGTATCGTAAATATGTGCCACCATATCCTGACGGTCGGCATCTTGTGTAATGAATGTTCGCAGTTTGGCATCCTTTAGGGCAATCTTTTCTACCCTCGGGGTAATTTTGAGCATGCGCTCCAGTTCCGCATCACTAATTTTATCGGCACGATTCAATAAAATCTCTTTTTGTTTGGTGTGGATGTAAGCATGTACTCCTTCCACCATCCCATAGAAAGCCACCTCGGCTGTATTCGGAATAAAAGAAAATACCGTGCGTTCCAAATTGTGGTTCACCGCATCTAAAATTTGCGGACAGAGTTTTCTACCCAATTGCTTACGCTCCTGATAGATATCGGCATCACTGCCACGAGAAAAATAAATCCGCTCAAATGAGCAAGATTTTTGCACTTCCGGCTCCCGGAATAATTCTTCCGAAATACGTCCATTTTTCTTTGCAATCAGCGCATGACCAGGCTTGATCTCTTTCACTGCATCCAGAGGCACATTGAAAGCCGTTTGTATAGCCGGCCGCTCCGAGGCTACTACTAGCACTTCCTCATCCACATAATAAAAAGCCGGGCGGATACCTGCCGGATCACGCATTACAAAAGCGTCGCCATGACCAAAAATTCCTTGGATGGTATACCCTCCATCCCAGGTCTTCGCCGAGCGACGTAAAATATTTACTACATCCAGCTCTTCTGCAATGCGGTGAGTAATTTCCACATTGCTCAAGCCCTTGGGCTTCAAATCATCAAAAATCTGCTGGTTCTCCTCATCCAAAAAATGACCAATCTTCTCCAGTACCGTCACGGTATCTGCCTGCTCTTTGGGGTGCTGCCCCAGCTCATACAGCTGCTCGAGCAACTCATCCACATTTGTCATGTTAAAATTGCCCGAAATCACCAAGTTGCGGGTCATCCAATTATTCTGACGCAAAAACGGATGGCAGGCCTCAATGCTGTTCTTTCCATGTGTTCCATAACGCAAATGGCCCATGAGTACTTCGCCGGTAAAACTGACGTTCTGCTTGAGCCATTCTGCATCATTCATTTTCTCAGGATCTTGCTGCTGGATATCGACAAACTTTCGCTGTACATATTCAAAAATTTCCGACACCGCCTTCGAACCCATCGCCCTATACCGGCTAATGTAGCGGTTACCGGGCTTCATATCCAGTTTAATGGTTGCAATACCGGCACCATCCTGGCCCCGGTTATGCTGCTTCTCCATTAGCAAATACAGCTTGTTCAGGCCGTACAAAGACGTGCCATACTTTTCCTGGTAATAAGATAAGGGCTTTAACAAACGAATGAGGGCGATACCGCACTCATGTTTAATCTGATCGCTCATGAGGGATGAATGAGCTAACAAATTTAAAATTTTATCGCGGAAAGCAGGTATTAAAAATTACAACTTCTCTCCATGTTGGCTCAAATCAAGCCCCAGCTGCTCTTCTTCGTCGGAAACACGCAGTGGGGAGATCAAGTCGGTAAGTTTGAGCAGGGCCATAGAACCCACGAAAGCGAAAACCGAAACACCCACTAATGCCATACATTGCACCAGGAATAGAATTGTTTCGCCATATATCAAGCCATTGCCGGTAGTATTAGCCGTATTCACCGCCTGCGAAGCAAAAACACCTGTAAGCAACATACCTACCATTCCGCCAACGCCATGGCATGGAAAAACATCTAAGGTATCATCTAAGCCAGTACGTGTGCGCCAGTCGACCAGCAAATTACTGACCAATGCCGAAACCAGTCCGATCACCAAGGCATGTGGAATGGTCACGAAACCAGCGGCTGGAGTAATGGCCACCAAACCTACCACCGCACCAATGCTGGTACCCATGGCCGAAGGCTTACGGCCTTTCCAGGCATCGAAAAATATCCAGCTCAAAGATGCAGCTGCAGAGGCTGTCATAGTGGTAGCCAAGGCGGTAGCCGCCAGGCCATTGGCCCCAAAAGCCGAGCCCGCATTGAAACCAAACCAACCGAACCAGAGGAGACCAGTACCCAAAAGCACATAGGTGATCCGGGCAGGACTGTGAGAAGGTTCGTTACGTTTCTTTAAGTAGAGTGCGGAAGCCAGAGCTGCCCAACCCGCCGACATATGCACCACCGTTCCGCCGGCAAAATCTAATACTCCCAGCTGGAACAATATGCCTTGCGGATGCCAGGTTGCATGGGCTAACGGTGCATAGATAAAAATGAAAAATAACAGAATAAACAAGGTGTATGATATGAAACGGATTCGTTCTGCAAAGGCCCCCGTGATAAGAGCTGGAGTAATTATGGCAAATTTTAACTGATACATGGCAAAGAGCAATAGCGGAATGCTGGGTGCCAGTTTCCAAGGCCGCCCCTCCAAAACGCCATCCATCATGAAATAGGTGGCCGGGTTACCGATAATTCCGCCAAGGCTTTCACCAAAAGCTAAACTGAAGCCAAAGACTACCCAAAGCACCGTGATCATCACCATGCAAATAAAACTTTGCAGCATGGTTGAGATTACGTTCTTTTTATTTACCATCCCGCCATAAAAAAAAGCAAGCCCGGGTGTCATGAGCAATACCATGGCCGAGGCAGTCAGCATCCAAGCAGTATCGGCCAAGTTAATTTCAGACGATCCCGCATATTTTCCGGGGACAGATGGATACAAAAAACAAAGAATTCCAATAATTGAAAGAAAAATGAAGGGAAATTTGGATAATTTTTTTACCATTTTTCAGAATTTATGTGGTTTACGATGATAATAAACCTAAATATGAGCTAATAATTCTAAAAATTAATAAAATATTGTCAAAAATATCATTGAAACATCCACAAAAAAAGAAAAAAGATCAAAATCTTTAAAATTATTTCCTATGACCAGATATTTTTCAGCTTCAATTGTATTTTTTCGCCAAAAAAGAGTTTGGTACTCTTTTCGAAAGATGGTGTATAGTCGGAAACATAGAACTGATGGCGTTTGGGTTCGCTGTTATGAAGCAAATCGAGTTCTTTTAAGCGTTTTTTAACATACTGCGCCACAATATCTGCGGTATTGATAATCTCCACCTGATTTTTGTAATAAGCTTCAATCTCAGGCTTAATAAGTGGATAGTGGGTACAGGCCAAAATCAAACTATCGATATTTTTCAGTTTTGGGGAGGATAAATAAGAATTGATGACCGTTTTACTGATGGTATTACTGAAGAAGCCCTCCTCAATCATCGGGGCCAGCAAAGGCGTAGGCAAAGATTTCACTTCCAAATCAGGGCTGATGGCTTTGATCTTCTTAGCATAGACATCGGTTTTAATGGTGGCCTTGGTACCAATTACACCTATTTTGCGGTGCTGGCCATGGTTAACCATGTAATCCACTACCGGGTCGATCACATTGATCACCGGAATACGGTCGCCGAGAAAATCAACTAAATCCTGATAAGCCAAAGAAGAGGCTGTATTACAAGCAATTACGATGAGTTTACACTGCTTGTCGAGCAAAAACTTACCGATTTTCAGACTGAAGTATTTGATAGCCTCCGGCGATTTATCGCCGTAAGGCAAATGGGCGGTATCGCCAAAATAGATAAGTTCCTCTTTGGGCAATAGATGGTGAATGGCACTGGCCACGGTTAAACCGCCGATGCCCGAATCAAAAATCCCGATAGGTAAAGCTGAACTCATGCAAATAAAAATGCGAAGTCAAATATGGTAAATTGACTTCGCATTAAAAATTATTTAAGCCTGGCTTATTTTTTCTTTACAGGTGCAGCAGCCGGTTTAGCTGGTGCTGGAGCAGGAGCTGCGCTAGCAGGCGCCGAAGCAGGAGCCGCCGTAGCTGCCAATTTGGCTTTTACAGCTTCGATGATGTCTTCACCACCTTCAAAATACACCACACCTGGTTGAGACACATCAAATACATAAGCAAAACCTTTTTCTTTGGCTACTTGCTTTACCGCTTTCTCGGCTCTTTCAAACACCGGTTGGTACAATTCAGAACGCTTGGTGTTTAATTCTTCCTGCGACTTTTGTTCAGTTTCAGTGATACGTTTCTCCATATCCTGGATTTCTTTACCCAAAGTCTCCAATTCTTTACCTAAAGTTTCTTTATTGGCCTCACTCAGGTTTTTATATTTATCCTGATAAACAGCGATTTTTTTCTGACGCTCTCCATCCATTTGCTCCAAAGCAGTTTGTTTAGCCTTGGCAAAGGTCTGAAAACTTGCATCGGCTGTTTTCATCTCAGGCATGGATTGCAACAATTCGCTAGAGTTGATGTGTGCGAATTTTTGCTGAGCATTGGCATAATTGCCGGCAACACAAAGAGCAATTGCCAGGATGGCCGCTTTAATTGAATTTTTCATTTTTTATTAAGATTATTTTATTGGTTTACGATGATAGTAAAGATTTTGTTATTTAGCAAATGTGCCTGGTTTATAACCCATGCGGGTTAGCACATCGTTGCTTTTGTCGAAACGCGGATTGGCGTACAACATCATGATCTCGCTGCTCTTATCGAATACGATATCCAGCTGCTGTACTTCGGCTAAGGCCTGTATGGCTTGAGCCACTTTCTCTTGTATAGGTTTGATTAAGCGGGCACGCTGCTGAAAAAGCTCGCCCTCAAAACCAAAAATTTTGCGTTGGAACTCTTTGGCTTCTTTTTCTTTATTGACGATTTCGTTCTCGCGACGCTTGCGCATGTCATCCGTTAGCAATACCTGATCAGCCTGATAAGCCTTGTACAATTTCTCAATTTCAGTAAAACGGGTATCTACCTCTTTTTGCCATTGTTCAGACAGGGCATCCAATTGTTTTTGAGCAGAATTATACTCCGGAATGTGCTTCAAGATGTATTCGCTGTCTACATAAACAAAGCGCTGTGCCGAAGCAGTAAAAGCAAAGGCAATAAAGAGCAAGAATGTGATCGATAATTTTTTCATGGTATCCTTTAAATTAAAAACCACCACCCATTTGCTGAGCAATACTGAAATGGAATTGTCCTTTGTTGGCATCTTTGAGTCCCGGTATTTGGTCAAAACCATATCCATAATCAAGACCCAATAAACCAAAAATAGGTAAGAAGATACGTGCACCAAAGCCTACAGAACGTCTTACGTTAAAAGGCGCAAATTCTTTAAAACTGTTCCAGGTATTACCCCCTTCGGCGAATGCCAAAAGGAAAACGGTGGCTTGTTGACTGGTGGTAATGGGGTGACGTAATTCGAGGATATACTTATTAAATATTGGACTACCCGAGCCCTGTGCAATTTGGGGATTGGAACCAACCGGGATGACTGCATTATTTTGATATCCACGCATACCAATGATCTCGGATCCCTGCAAAAAGTTGAAACCTTGCATCCCATCTCCACCCAATTTAAACCGCTCAAATGGCGATTGACCCACGGCTTTGTTATAAGAACCCAAGAATCCAAACTGAGCCTGTGCCTTTAATACAAATTTCCCATAGATACGCTGGTACCATTGTGCTTCAAATTTCCACTTATGATACTCTGTAAATTTATAACGCTCCTCATCTGTTGCCGTAGCATAATTGGTGTTATTAAACAATGAGTAAGGAGGGGTTAATTGGACCGTCAAACGGATATTTGAACCAGTAGTAGGATAAATTGGCGCATCTACTGAGTTCCTTGAAATCTCTTGAGTGATGTTAAAATTGTAAGACTTACCATTAGAGAACAAAAATCCTTGAGCATAATTATTCAGGATGTATTGCTGCATGTTGATGGCATGACTCATGGTAAAGTAGTTATCGGGCCAGTTTAAACGTTGCCCTAAACTGAAAGTAATACCATTCATTCTGATCTTTTGGAGATTAGGATTGGAACGGTTTAATCCATTAGACTGCAAGGAAGTAAAGGCACTGATCCCAAAATTAATGGGTTTTTTACCACCTAACCATGGCTCTGAAAACGAGAAACTGTAAGATTGAAAAAACTTCCCGTTCGTTTGCCCCCTGATACTTAGTTTCTGACCATCGCCTTTAGGCAAGGGCTTCCAAGCTTCCTTTTTAAATAAGTTTCGGGCAGAGAAATTGTTGAATGTTAGACCTAAAGTACCAATAATCCGACCTCCACCAAATCCACCAGAAAGTTCAATTTGATCTGACGGTTTTTCGGCAACAGTATATTCAATGTCAACCGTTCCGTCTGCCGGATTAGGAACAGGCTTTACATCCGTTTTTTGCTCATCAAAATTCCCCAACTGGGCAATCTCACGAGTGGTACGAATGATGTCCTGTTTAGAAAATTTCTGTCCAGGTTTGGTTCTGATCTCTCTTAAAATCACCCTGTCGTTGGTGATCTCATTCCCCTTAACTGTTACTTTACTGATGGTATACTGAGGACCTTCGTATACACGTAATTCTAAATCGATGGTATCTTTTCTAACCCTGGTTTGTACGGGATCAACGTTGAAAGTGAGGTAACCATTATCCAAGTACAATGACGAAACATCGTCGCCATTGGCACTACCAGATAATTTCTTGTTCAGCTTCTCTTCACTAAAAACCTCTCCTTTTTTGATCGTGAGTATTTTATTTAATACATCTGAGGCATACTGGGCATTACCAGACCAGTTGATATCTCCGAAGTAGTATTTGGGGCCCTCATAGAGCTTTATATTGACATTTACAGTTTGCGCATCGTGCTTGTAGACACTATCAGAGAGAATATTGGCATCTCTGTAACCCTTTTCCTGCAACTTGGCAACTAGCTTTTCTTTGGCCTCATCGTATTTCTCAGTAAAGAATTTTCCGGATCCAAATACCCGATAAATAGCTTTTTGCTTTACTTTTTTCAGGTATTTTTTTAATTGATAATCGCTGAAAACCTGATTGCCTTCTATATCAATTTGGTTAACCTTGAACTTATTGTTTTTATTGACCGCAATCTGCAAAATCACATTATTAGCTTCTGATGTATCCTTCTTTTGCTTAAACTTTACATCAGGATAGAGGTAACCCTTTTCATTAAAATGTTTGGTAATGAGAGAACTAATGGTGTTGAAAAGGTTGTCATTGACAATTTTGCCATTCTTGTCTTTAATTTTTTCCAGAATATCGTCTGTCTCCCCTTTTTTGAGTCCAGTGATATTAAAACGGCTCACTCTGGGGCGTTCAACAATTTCAATTTCAAAAAATATGGTATCAGATTTAATGTCGGCCACATTCAATTGCACATCATCCATTAAACCTTGTTCCCACAAGTTTTTGATGGCATTGGCCGTTGCATCGCCAGGTACCACAATTCGTTCTCCCACGGTGAGTTTAGAAATGGTTACCAACACACCTGGATCGAGGTATTGGGCACCTTTAACGGTGGTTCCTCCAATAATGTATTCCTTGGGGTTCAAATAACTGACATCATTACCCGTACTACTGCGAGTAATAGATGGCTGCCTGCCACGTCCGAACTGTGCAAAAGTCACAGTGCTATAAAGAAAAAAAATAAGGATTAATAGTAGGCGGTTCATCTCAGAATATTATCGTGCTAAAATAGCTTAAAGCTTTGTTAAAATTTGTTAAAAATGAAATTTAGTTGACTTGTTCGCTGGTCATACCGAAACGGCGCTCTCTTTTTTGATAATCTATAACGGCATCAAACAAATCAGTTCTTCTAAAATCGGGCCATAATTTTGGGGTGAAGAAGAGTTCGGTATAGGCTAGCTGCCAAAGCAGAAAATTGCTGATTCTGAGCTCTCCGCTGGTGCGGATCATCAACTCAGGATCTGGCAAACCGGCAGTATTCAATCGATCGGCAAAAAGGCCTTCGTTTATTTCTTCAGGATCAAGATCACCAGTTTTTACACTTTGAGCGATACTTTTTACGGCTCCTGTAATTTCCCATCGGGAGCTGTAGCTTAAGGCCAGTGTGAGGGTGCAACGCTTATTGTCTTTGGTTTTTTCCATCGCCTCCTTCAATTGGCGGTCGCAAGATTTAGGAAGTGAGTTCAAATCGCCGATGGTATTTAAACGCACACCATTGTCCATTAAGGTTTTGGTTTCCTTGGTAATGGTGGAAACCAACAATTCCATCAGGGCATTTACTTCGTGTTTGGGGCGGTTCCAGTTTTCGGTAGAAAAAGCATATAGGGTGAGATAAGGGATGCCTAACTCAACGGCTCCCTCCACGGTGTCGCGAACAGCCAAAACCCCATTTTGATGACCAAAAACCCTCAATTTGCCTTTTTCTTTGGCCCATCGCCCATTACCATCCATGATAATGGCTACGTGTTGTGGTAAATTATTTAAATCTATGCTTGCTGGAATACCCATCTATCTTCTTCTCCGCTTTTGAGTCACGTCTAACGGACATTTCTGACTTACAAAGGTATGAGTTAAGCTTAAGCCTGCAAACTTATAATTGGGTGTACCTGTGTTGAACACCTTTCCGGTAGCTAAATGGTAGTCAATCATGATATTCCAATTCCCTTTCACATTGTATTTAACCCCGGCACCTACCAAAGTGTTGATGGAATTGGGGGTTTGAGGGTTTGCTGAAAAGCCGGTTGTTAAAAAAGGACTGAATCGATACTTTTCAGAGGAAGTCTGATATTTGAAAAAATTAAATTCAAGCTCTGTATTTATTTGAGTTTGATTAGAAGTAGATTCAAAAAAATTTCCTTGTTGTATGCCAAGCTTTGCCGACCAGTAAGAATCAAAATTTCTTTTTACATGTGCTTGTAGGAGCTGCCCTTTGAATTTTAAAAGATCATCTGGGAAAGCGGTATAAATTTGATCGGAAAGGGCAACACCCAAACCTACTTCCCAGGTTTGTGCCTTGGCAAAGAATGGCAAATAACTCAAGATTAGGGCAACAAGAAATCTTTTGTAGTTCATATTAATAATTCCGTGTATCAATACCCCAGAGTAGTTTATTTCTTAAAGTGGATAGGTAATTTTCGTTGTTTAATCGAACCAGATTGATCTGAAAATCAGCTTTACGGATAACCGTTTTTACAGAAGTATCTACCACTTCCGTACGCGAATCGCAGGATAAACGGTATTTAGAGCTTCTTCCCTCTATTTCAAAAGATAATTCGTTGTGGTCTGATAACACTATTGGACGAACATTTAAATTATGGGGTGCAATGGGTGTGACCACGATGTTGCCCGAATTCGGGAATACGATGGGTCCGCCACAGCTGAGTGAATAAGCCGTTGAACCGGTTGGAGTAGCCACAATCAATCCATCGGCCCAATAAGAGTTCAAAAATTCATTATTGAGATAAGCATGAATAATGATCATGGCAGAGGTATCTCTTTTATGAAAAGTGATATCGTTCAAAGCGAAATTATCGGTACCAAATGGATTAAATGCCGACTCAATATTCAATAAAGACCTTTTATCGAGTGTGTAGTTTTTTTGGATGAGGCTATCAATGGCAGATTCAATATCATCCTTGTTGATACTGGCCAAAAATCCCAGTCGGCCAAAATTGATACCCAATACCGGAATGTTTGAATCTCTGATAAGAGTAACCGTATCCAGCATGGTGCCATCGCCGCCGAGGCTGAATAGCATATCCACCTGCCCTTTCAAATCATCGGCAGAAGAAAAAGTATCAGGAGTAGTATTCAGCTTAATTTTATCGGCAATAAACTGATTAAATTTATCATAGATGACAGTCTCGATCTGTCTGGCAGCCAAACAATCGAAAATGTGTTGTAAAAACGGAACAACCGAACTATTAAACTGTCTGCCGTATATTGCAATTTTCATAAATGCCAATTATATATTCAGATAATTCATCAGCTGGTCGTACCTGTCTGAATAATTATTTTTGTGATTAAAATCGTTGAATACAGCCAATACTTTATAATTATAACGCTCGAAAGATGCTACGATCCCGGTTACATCCGTGCGACTAATTTTGATGGTGATCTCTAGTCGGTTTGAATCCTCAAAACTGCAAACTCCCGAACTCAGAATTGCAGCATGGTCAGACTCCACAATCTGCGACAAGTGCGCCAATGAAAAGTCGTGAGCAGGTAATTCCAAAATCACAATACTGCCCGGCACTGTCAATGCATTTAATTTAGCCAATCCGGCAAGCAGCCCTTCCGCTACAATTAAACCCTCGTAATTTTTATTTGGATGCAGTACCGGCACACAGTCAATTTTTTGTTCGACCATCAACTGGTGAACTTCTTGAACATGTTGAACATCGTACACAAAATGAGGAATCAAGTTCAGCTGAGCGTCTTTCAGTTGCGCTTGCTCATCGGACCAGTCGAGCAAAGCTTCTTCCGGCACCATGCCCAGAAAATAATTGCTATCCGTAAGTGGTAAATGCTTTAGGTGAAATTCGGACATACGCTGCTTGGCTTTCAGCACAGTGTCTGATAGTTTTAGCGGCAAAATGGCCGGATTTATTAATTCACCTGCAAGCATACATTAGTATTTTAAGCGGTCTAAAAACTGATGAAGATGTTGGTTAAATTCTTGGGGTCTTTCCATCATTGGTGCATGACCACATTGGGCAATCCAATTCAGTTCTGCATCTGGTAACAATTTTTTAAATTCCAGTGCGACATCAGGTGGAGTTACCACATCATTTTTACCCCAAATGAGGCATACAGGTATCTTGATGTCCTTTAATTCTTTTGCCATATTATGCCTGATCGCTGATTTTGCCATAGCCAAAATGCGAATCACTTTATGACGGTCGTTTACTGTCGCGTATACTTCATCTACCAGCTCTTTGGTTGCAGTTGCCGGATCAAAAAAAGTAAACTCCACTTTCTCTTTAATGAACTCGTAATTTTCTCTTTTGGGGAATGACCCGCCGAAAGCATTTTCGTACAATCCGGAACTGCCTGCCAACACTAAAGCTTTCACTTTGTCCTGATGACTCAATGTATAGACCAAACCTACATGACCACCCAAAGAATTCCCTAACAAAACAAAATGGTCTAATTGTTTAAACTTTACAAACTTTGCCAGGTACTTCGATAAAGTCTTTACACCGGTAGTCAAAAGAGGCAAATCGTAAATGGGTAACATGGGAATGATCACCCGGTAACGACCCTTAAATTCGTTGATTACCGCCTCCCAATTGCTCAATGCACCCATCAATCCGTGGAGCAAAATAAGTGCCTCACCCTCCCCTTCTTCTACATATTTAAAACCTTTTTCTTCCTTAATAACAAACTCCATAGTTGATAACGCTAATAATTGAGTGCAATTGTCTGGTTTTCATTTTAATTCCACTCAATTATACTAAAGTTTAAGTATATGATTGAGAGTTATTTTTCAAGAATTAATTCTTTCACCAACTCCGCAACGGTTTTTCCATCTGCTTTGCCCGCCAGTGATTTATTAGCCATTCCCATCAATTTGCCCATGTCTTTCATCCCATCAATGGCATGTTCTGCAATTAGGCCTTTAATGATCTGGCGTATACTTTCTGGATCGAGCTGCTGGGGAAGATAGGTTTCAATCACAGCAATTTCTTCAGCTTCAATTTGATAGAGGTCATTTCTATTTTGAGTTTGATAGATTTCTGCTGATTCTTTTCGCTGCTTCACTAATTTTTGTAAAACTTTAATTTCTGCCTCTTCACTCAGGGTGTCGGATGCACCTTTTTCGGTTTTCGCCAAAATTAAAGCTGCTTTTATGGCTCTCAATCCACGTAAGCGAGCCTCTTCTTTTCCCAGCATGGCTGCCTTGATATCCTTATCTATTTGTGCTTGTAGTGACATGCTTTTTGGATTTATTTTCTCAATAACTGACTGGTATTGGCCTGTGCGCTAGGCATGATCACTAAATCGTTCACATTCACATGTGCCGGACGACTCACCGCATACCAAACGGCATCTGCAATATCTGCAGCCAA
>JACCDM010767412.1_pt1 | contig 24141 bp, 26 predicted proteins | sample 7445851 | NCBI WGS metagenome assembly JACCDM01 (sample SAMN15323438, study PRJNA562643) | freshwater metagenome | isolation source: river surface water | place: USA:Blue River Watershed | collected 2017-08-16
ATAGCGGCCAACGCAGCGGACCATCAACTGGCGCATTCAGCAGCATTATGTCTTACGATGAATCGCGATTCAAGGGATCTAATGCATTTGCCCCCGAAACAAGAGTTAAGAATATCCCCGAACTTAATCCCTTGTATAACTAAAGTTGTGTAAAATCAGCCGCCTTGTTTTTGCTCGATGTTTCTAGTTGACAAAAAAAATAAAATAAAAATCTTTTTTTTACTCCCACCAAAATATATAACCAAATTCAGATTATAAAAATGTTTTATGCATTGTTGTTAATTTTGGTGATTTTAATCATCTTTTATTACATGGGAATTTTAGAATGCACTTGCTCTATACAAGGCACAACTTCATCAATGAAAAAAGATTCATTCCAATCCCGCATTCGCACTATTTCAGGCCCTAATGTGTTCACACGCACTTATTTTACATGCGACGATCGCGTAAAACAGGCCGGTATGGGATTTGCGCAAGAAATTGTTGATGGCTCGATTAATGCGCCGCCAATTGATTCCAAACCCGAGGATCCATTATGGGACTCCCGCGGCACTATTTATATTGCTCCTGCTTTTGCGGCGACACAAACTCGCGATGTGAAGCGTATGGGATGCAAAAAAGGATTGGGATGGTGTTGCCCATGCCCTCTCGGGTATAAAGATACGCAATTGCGGAATGTGATGAATGGTAATTAAGTTAAATTTAATAATTAAATTTAAATTTGCAAAAATCCACACCAATAAAAATACCAGGGTAATTTTGCGGAAGCAAAACCCATAAATTTTTGCGCAGTGTTAATATTTTTTTTCAATTTTGTTAATTCGCAAATCGATATTTTTTCTAAATTGTCGCCCAAACCCACTGATCTTTGCGCTGTTGATGCCATTTCTAAATTAATGCCGCCGTACGACATATCACCAAATTGCGCATCCGTAATATAAATACAACGCAAATATTCCCTATATAAAAGGTCACGCAAAAACAGCAATATATTTTGCTTGCTTTGTGGGCCAAACACCGATATAACATGAGTTAATAATGTTTGCGGCGTAATTAACCCCATATTCAGCGGAAACATCAACTCAAGTATTGCGCCGCTAGGATATGTTGCATAATCGCGAACAAATTTGTTCATAAACGCGATACTTAGTTTGTTGGCTTCTAGGGCTGTAACGGGGTAATTTTTGCATTGTAATTCGTGCTTTAATAAAGTGGCTGTGTTAAATTCTGGGATTGTTTTGGTGGTTTTAGAATTTTCAAGTTTTGTGTTTTCATGTTTTGTATTTTCAAGTTTTGTGTTTTTCGCCATTTTATTAATTCCTCCCACAACACTTTGCGCACGGTTTAGTTTAACGTCGGGTAATGTCACCGCTTTTTGCTGCGATAACACTGCGCTTAAATCATGGGAATTCACCCGAGTTATGATTTCTGGGTTACTCCCTACTTTACGCGGCGTTTTTTCGGGTTTGTATTTGTTTATTGTTGTAAATGTTTCTTTTGCGTATTTTTTCGCTGCAGTTCTTAGATTAGTGCTTTTCGGCGTTTTTGAACCGATGCTGCACAACGGTTCGTATAAAAATTCCTCAACGCCAACAACATTATGCGATTTCTTAAACCCAGAAACCGTGGAATTTGCCGAAATTGATTGCGGTAATGCCGTCACAATTTTTGATGCAGCAGGATCATATCGAGTTGAATCTTTGGTATCGCAATTATCGCTTGCAATTTTAAAAAAGCGATGAATAAATTCACCAAAACTAACCCCGCTGGCTTCCAACCCTCCAGTTTTATTAATTCGCGTGGATCCCGCAATGAATATATCGCCGTATTTAATTTCGCAATAAGGCACCAAAAACCCAGGGGATTCATGAAATTTAATAGTAAGCCCATAATATGTGCTATCCCACGGTTTATTCCCCCATGTATAACACGCGGCTATTCTAAACATATGAACTTGAGTTCGCGATCCTGTCAAATACTCAAAAATATCACCACGTGGCAAAATTTTAGCGACGTCAATATATGCTAATTTAGGGGCCACTTTTGATTCTTGATGCGAATTGCTACGGCCGGATCCTTCGCGTTTAGTTAAAATAGGCAATTGTTCCTCCAAATACGCATAATAAGACTTCATACAGGCGCGGATTAGAGTTATTTTGCCTTCTGACGCGGATTTAAAGTACGCGGGGTCTTCGGCAATGATTATTTTATCGAAATCCTTTAAAAATTCTAGCACGGAGACATCACTAAAAAGTTGATCGGGTAATATCACAAAAGTGTTCATTTTTAGCGCCTAAATTTTAATATAAATTTTTGATACACAATTTAGAAACGTTAAGCAATTTATAATATTAATAACATAAAAGTTATTTTAACTGTAAAATTGGATATAAAACTCGCGACGATATTTTTAAATTCATAAAATCCGCGAAAAAAATTGATAAATTTTAAAGTTAAATTTAGACTCAATAAAAACCATGCAATTTTTAAATTTTACGCCCGAACAAAAACAAAGGATTCGCGACAATCCCACGCTGCATAGAATTTATCTGTTGGCGCAATTACGCCATTATTTGACATCCAATGTGGGCTGTCATAAGCAAGGCACAGAAGAATGGAAAAAAGCCAAAGAAGTAACTATTGGCGGCAGCGAAATCGCCACAGTTCTTGGGCTAAATCGTTTTTCCAGCATCACTGAGCTAATGTACGGGAAATTAGGCCTCATCCCGCGGAAGCGAGACATTAAGATGCAATGGGGCAAAATTTTCGAGCCATTGATTTGCGAGTATGTGGAACGCGACAAAGATGTGCAGATTCTTGGGCAAGATTTGTTTGTGCTCGGCAAATATGATAATCAGAGTTATTCCCCTGATGGGCTCGGCGTTATGCTTGTTGACGCTGGAACCCCTGAAGCGCCGCGGAAAGAGCACAGAACTATGCTTTTCGAGTTTAAATGCCCCTACAATCGCTTATTAAAGGGCGGCGTTCCCGAGTATTACTTGCCGCAAGTTCTGACTGGCTTAGATACAATCCCAATTGCAGATCAAGGAATTTTCATAGAAGCAATGTTTAGGCGATGCTTATGGCAAGATTGCGACGATACACCCGCATACGATCGCGAATTAACTCCGCGGGATTTAGTTCGCACAATTTATAAACCGCTTGCTCGCGGATTTGTTCTCTTCGCGCTAGATGAAACGGCCATAACCACCAATAACCACATTATCAAGATGTCGCGGCTGCATAATTTGATGAAAAATGCGACATATTCGGCGCAAAAGCAAACAACGGAACGCGATGAACCAGAAACCCCCGCGGCAGAAACAACATCCTTAATTTCTGAAAATGTTATCTATAATAAACCAACCTCATATTCCGCGCAACAACGGCCACAATTGCATCATTTGCCAGTATTTGGCAAATGCTTACATTGTGACGATGTCCGCACACAAAATTCTACTATACACAAATCACAACAAAAATGCAAATGTGGGGCTTCTTTATTTGATGAATTATCGGATTTGGGAGATTGCCCTTATGATATCTTTGAGTTTATGTTGGATTTATATGAAGATAAAATCTTGCGACCTATTTATAGTAAAATGGTGTTGATTGGCCGAGATCCGCGGCAAGAAGAGTTGCAACCGCAATTAGATAAAATGCTTGAAGACGCCAAAAAACAAAACTTATTGATTTATGGGATTTTGCCCTATAAACTGCTGCGCATAGAATATAATACGGTGGATAAAATCCCCGGTTATGTTGAGAATTTATGCCAAGCAAAAATAAATGAAATTATCACAGTTGTAAAAAAATGCAAAGAAAAACCAACCGAATCAAAAAGTATTATTTCTCGGTATATTAGCGCAAAATATAATGAATCTAATTAAGGTCCTAAAAACATGCATTTCTAAGATATTCCAAAATCAAATCAAATACATCTTTGCCTACTATGAATTTATAAAAATATGATTCTGGATTGTTTTCATGTAAATCTAACAAAGCTTCAATCTTAGTATACATTTTTGTGTATTCTTCTAAAATCAATTTCGTGTTTTCTGTTATTCTAGCCCAATTAAATAAATGAGCATTTTTTGCTTTCGCATTGTATCGAATTAATAGCCGCAAAATTTCAATATTTCCTTTATAACAAGCTAGTTCTAAAATTGTACAAGATACGTTTTGTTTCATGTTAGGATCCGCGCCATTAGATAATAATAATTTAACAATTTCAACGCTTTGATACCAAACAGCATTATATAACACAGAATTAATGCCATCAAATGCATTTACATCTGCGCCATATTTAATTAAAAGCTTAGCTATCCCAATAGTTTTGTCATCATAAACTACAGACATCATAGGAATGTGGTCTTTATTTTTTGCATTTACAGTTACATCAGCTCCGCGTTCCAATAATAATTTAACAGTATCGGGACTGTTTTTGTTGCATGCCATATATAATGCGGTTCTACCTGTTTCATCGATGAAATTAATATCTGGATTATAACTCATTATTAATTTGGCAATATTGTATGAATATTTCTTAAGTGATAACATAAGAGGTGTAATAGTTGGTTTATAATTAGGTTTTGATGGTGTATTAACATTTGCCCCATATTCCAGTAATAATTTTACGGCATTATAATTGTCGTATTTTACGCATTTATATAATATTGTTTTACCGCCGCGACTAATTAAATTAGAGTCAGCTCCATGTGTAAGCAAAAGTTTTATAATATCCGCCGACAAATAGCCAGTATTTACGTGAGAATGTAACGGTGTTTCATTGTTGGAATTCAGAAGATCAACATTTACCCCAGTTTCTATTATGAATTTTAAAACATCTAGATTACGGCCTGCTGCAGATGCGTGTAATAAAGTGTTTCCATTTCTCAAATCCGCCGTGAAAATAGAAGCTAGATTTTGCATGTTTTTGGCTAATTTGCGTTAGTGTATTTTATATTTGGGAAAATAGCATTCAATTTTGTTTTTTTTGGTTTTTCAGAAAAACCAAAAAAAAACAAAAAATAAAATTGAAATATTCATAATTTCAAAATCATAGCGTTGAAAACATCATCACAGAAGAAATCTTTGTATAACCAACTGTTTGTATCATTATTATGCAAATTTATCACAAAATTAATCATTTTTTTATGTTTTTTATCATATTTATCATATAAGTTTTTCAATTTTAGATTTTCACAATCCATTGCGATATCTAATAAATTTCTGCCATTAAAAGATTGATCATATCTATAACCTTGTTTGAATCTATATTTTAATATTTTTCTAATTTTATAATTTTCTTCATGAAATGCCAAATGTATCAATAAAGGTTTATCGTGAATCTTGTATCCTGTGAGGCTAATACCATGTATCAATAATAATTTAAATATTTTCTTGTCTCTGGTTCCTCCTTCGCAAGCCATAATAATACTATGTTCATTAGGACAATATTGAATACAGAGATCAGTAAAACAGGCTTTATTCGGATCTGCTCCATTTAATAAGAGAAGTTTTACTATCTTTACATCACTTTTTGCTACTGCAATACCTAATGGACTATTTTTACTATGATGATTGTATGTTCCAATTATATTAACATCTACTTTGTATTTAATTAATAGCTTTATTAACTTTTTTCTAATTTTGGGATATTCGTGAAATAAGCACAGAATAGGATAGTTATTATGGTTATCTCCAACATTTGGATCTATCCCATTTTTGAGTAACCATTTCACATAACTATGTGTCGAAGGAAGTGAGGAATAATAATTTAACGACTTCAGTAATACATTTTGTCCAAATTTGTCAGTGGCATTGATATCGGCTCCATATTTTACCAACAATTTACTCATATTTTTATTGCATATGGCGTGAAATAATGGTGTTTCACCATTATTATTTTTAGTATTAGGAATAACACCATTTTTCAATAAAAACTCTGCAATATTCTCATCTGATCTACTCACCGCAAGTTCAAGAACATTTTTGTTATCATAATCAACTAAATACGGATCAGCACCATGTTTTAACATTATATCTAAAATATCTACGTGAGATTTTTTCACCGCTGAATAAAACACGGATCCGTGTTTGCCTTGTTTTATGTTGCATTTGGCTCCATGTTGTAGTAGTAATTTTACGATCTGATAATGTCCACGTTCAACTGATTCACTAAGGGCGGTTCCATTACACAAAGAATCCATCTTATTTACATCAGCTCCATTTTTTAATAGAAGTTCTACTATCTCAACGCTGTTATTGACGGCGGCTTGTAATAAAGGAAAATTTTGAATTTTCACAATACAATTATTTTTGTTTTTTGTTTCGTATGTGATATGTTTATTTGGGTTATGTCCTTGTTCTAATAAATATTTAACAACACCAACATTATTATCTTGAACATATTTAAATAAACTTTTTCCACTGTGTGATTGTCTATTAATTTTGGATTTATTTAAACCCCTAATTTTGTTCGTAGTGTGTCCGCTTGACATATGGTTTGTTTATCGGAAATATGAATTCGCTTATATAAAATTGAGAACATTGGGATTCAATTTTTTTTATTAAGAGATTAAACATAACTTATCTAATAATTACTAGTCATCGTGATCAAACAAAGAAACAAAAAACGCAAAAATGGAACTTATTAAACCAGGTCATTATTTATACAAATTATTAGAGTATTCAATTCAAATCGATTCAATCTATTTACTCAATTTATTGTTTGAATTTATTAATGCCAATTATGTGCTGATGCCAACTTGTTTGGAAGCTGAAACAGGGCCTCTTAACAAACATGTAAATTGCCACATTCTTCTGATTTTTAAAGCTATTCAGTTCGATTCGGTAAATTCTATCAAATATTTAATATCAAAAGGCACGCATGTGAATTGTTTCCCCACCAAAATAAGACACGGCCAAATCTGCGAAGTGTTTAGTTATACGCCGCTGCATTATGCGGTTGATATCGAAATGTATAATTCCGCCGAAATGCTCTTGAAGAATGGAATTTCTGCTGCAAACCCTAATATTGCTGCTAATGTTGTCGGGATAATTAAAACACCGCTTAATTCTGCGCTCAATCGATGCAATGAAAAAATGGCCAATTTATTGCTGGAACATGGCGCTAATTCAATGTTGTCGCGGCAGACGTTTGATGATCTTGTTACTGTTGTTACTTCGAATGGCGCGCAATCGAGAAAAAACCCCACGGATTTGGTTAAGCAAAATATTTTTGCGGCAATTCTTGGCGAAGAAAACAGAAAAATATTGGATGAATTTTTGCCAACTGGAGAAAACTTAAAAGACTCGGCGCAAAACACACAACAAAATCACACCCGGCATAAATCGAACCATTTTACCCTGTTCAACTATTTTGCAGCAATGGCAACACTCCGCGGCGACCTAATCATGACGCGGATGCTTGATAAGAAATTCGCGGCCTTTATCTGGGCGAATTCAGAAATAGTGCAAGTGACGCGGCTGTTTTTCACGCAACAAAAAAATAAAAATTCATTCTTAAACTGGTTGCCAACAGACATGATTCTGCTTATATTAGGCCTAATAATTCAAAACATTATTTTGGATCTTAAAGGCGTAATTTCAGCCCCGTAATATTTTGCGCGATTTAAAGTCCAGCCATAGTGGCGCTCAAGCTAGCATCATCGAGACCTTCGCGTTTACCAGCGAACATTTCACGGCCAGCCATTTTGAACAAATCACCAACATCGGCACCTTCGTTTCCTGAAGCAGCGCGCAACCATCCATAAGGTTGAGCAGGGGCGACGGATTGGTATCCGCTGGCGCAATTAAGTTCTCCGGCTAATTTTTTCAAAGATTGGGCTTGCAACATTTTAGCGACGTCAATAGCCATTGGTTTGGGTGGTTGATCAAGGGCTTCGGCAATTCGGTCCATAGCAGATCGCGATCCAAAGGCTTCAGTGCGGCCTCCGGCGAAGTATCCTTGTTCTAATTGTTGATCGCCTCCGGCAGTAATACCTTCTTTGGATTTCATTGACATATAAATGACAATAATAACAAGAACAACAAGTGCAATTAAAAGATAATTAGCATAAGGTGCAGCTGACATTTGCAGCTTTTCCATAACAGATGGGTCTCCTCCGAACATTGTGATTAAAGTGATGCTTTTAAATAGTTAAGATATACTAATCAAAGAAAAAATCGATAAGAAAATAATAAATAATAATCTCAGCTTTTTATTTTTTTATTTTTGCGTAAAAAAATAAAATCATATTTACTGAATTGATTTAAACATATTGCGTAATCAATAAAAACATATCTTTGCCTATGTAATCGCGGTGGACCAAACTTCCTTCGTCAAATTCGTATCCTATCATCAGAAACATTATTCTTTCGTTTCTTATTTTATCGTAACTCCGGATTAATTTGGGTTTAACATCAGATATTAAAAGAGTTTCGCAATATTCCGCGGCTGTTAATCCATTGCGATTTTTAACGGACAAGTTTATACACTTTGGATTTTCAACCTGCAATAAAAACTCGCAAAATTCCAAACTAACTTGACTAGACCAAAACGTATGCGCTATCGTATTTTCTTCATCGTCGCGGATCGCATTAATATTGGCGCCATTCTGCAACAAATAATCGGCCATTTCTATTGATCTAGCTTTGAAAATACTTTTATTGGCTATGGCATCTGTTATAAATGGGAATTTTTCTTGGTATTTCATTAATGCTTTTACTTTTAAAATATTGCCATGAGAAACATGATCTAATAATTTTGAATTAATTCTATTTATTACATATTTATCAATAATTGCACCATTTTGCAATAAAAAATCCACAAAAACGGGTTTATCATCAGTTATTGCAAATATTATCAGTTGTTCGCCGGTACAATCCGTTTCGTTAATTAATTCATTTTCTGATTCATTTAATATTTGTTGAAACTTTGTAAATCTATTCTTCCAGATCAGCGCAAACAGCTTATGCATTATTTTTTCTTTCTCCTGTTGTAATGCATATATATTCATTTTATTAATAAAATGCGAGCCGAGGTTATGTATATTTTTTGCTATTTGATTTTCAATTTTTTTCCATTTTTTCCATCCTAGCAAAAAAATATCATTTCCCTACACGTGTGGTGTTTTTCGGATAGCTAGTAGATTTCGTGATCTTGTTAAGTCCCATTTTCTCCACTATGAAATTCATTGTTTTATCACTAGTTAAAATATTTAATTTGGCGCCATATTCTAATAATAATTCCACAATCGCAATATTCCCTGTTTTAATTGCGGCGAATATAAGAAATTCCCCTGTGTTGTCTGTAGCGTTCGGGTTTGCCCCATGTTCCAGTAATGTTTTTGTTAACGAAGAATCAATAGTTTTAATTGCCCAATGTAAAGGCAATTCCCCTTTATTATCTGGAATATTGGGATTAAGCCCTTTATTTAGCAATATTTCGGTCATTGGAACATCATTTGCTTTAATTGCCCAAAATAAAGGGGAATCGCCATCGGAGTCAACAACATTTAAATTTACTTTATATTTCAATAATAACGCCGTAACTGGTACATCACCGCCTTTAATTGTAAATAATAGAGGAAACTCGCCGCGATAATTTGTTGTGTTTGGATTCGCTTTATAATCATAGAGCAATAATTCGATATTATTTTTTGTAGCGAAAGAAAAACATGCGAAACTGAGTGGGTTTTCGCCCTTTGCATTTAGTTCATTGATATTCGCGCCATAATCAAGCAAAAGTTTAATAATACTGCCCTTATTTCGTTCAATTGCTAAATGTAGCAAGGAATTGCCTTTATCATCTATTATGCGAGGATTTGCGCCATGTTTTAATAACATTGATACCATTGAGGTGTTGCTGCGTAGCACCGCTAAATGCAGAGGTGTGATGTTATTATTATCGGCGTTGTTGGGATTTGATTTAGCAGCGATTAATAGATTTAGGATTTCTTTGCATTCATATTTTGATGAATTATATTGTAAATTAAATCTGCAATAAAAATCTACCATTAAATGCAATGAATTTCGGCCATTCTTATCTTTTATATTAGGATCAGCGCTGTCGCCCAGCAACGATCGCACGGCATTAAGGTTCAAAGATTTCACTGCTAAAAGTAATAAAGTTGATTTGTTTTCGTTTGAGGTGGCTAAGCTGTTTAAATAACTTAAATCAATTTCTTCATTAATTGTTTTTTTGTTGGGTTGTTTATACGATTCCATTATTGTTTAACAGAACAATACGATTCAATTTTGTTTCACAAAAAATTGAATATTTTTCTATTTAAAAATATAAACACAATTGTTGTAACTTTGTCAAATTTTCAAGAACATTCAACTACAGTTCACTGCATTCACAGAGTCCAAATGTCAGCGAGCACAAAATACGCCCCTTTAGAAGTCTATAAAAATATCCGAGTCTTCATCAAATACCGCGGGGTCGAAACCTCACACAAATTCATGGAAGACAAAGAATTCGTTGCTTATATTAAACACCGCGAATATATTGTTGTTCATTGCACTAAAATTGGCGTAGCCGACCCATCGCCTTTTAAAAACCTGCTCATCGTAATCACGGCTCCAGACGCAAAAGCCGCAACAAAAACGCAAGATTTTGAGAAAATGATGAACGCAGTAGGCAGCTCTGTTTCAGGTGTCATGAAAACGCGGCCAGAAGTTCTTATTATTTCCGAAAATCCGCTAACAAATTTTATCATGAAAAAAATCACCGAAATAAAACACGATAATAAGGGTGATCTTGGCGAACCATTCATTCGCAATCAGCAATATGATATTTTCAAAATTGTTGTGCCCGAACATCCGCTTGTTCCGAAGCAAACTATTATGGCGGAAGAAGAAGTGAAAGAATTTGAACAAACGTTCCATCGCAGTAGATCTGATTTGCCAAAAATGCGCCTAAACGACCCAATTTCTATTTGGCTTGGCGCACGACCAGGACAAGTTGTGAAATCAATGCGTATATCGGAAACGGTTGGTTTAGCCCCTGCTTATCGGGTTGTTACGGCGTAAACTAGGGAGCAAAATTGTGTTATTTTTTTATTTAGATTCATGATCTGTATTAATTAATAATTATTGGCAATAAAATATAGTAAAAGTATAAAAGATTATTTTAATTGCAAATTTTATAAAAAATTACTAAAATGAGCGATTCTAGTGGAAAAACTTCTAGCGAAAAAGGCGACGTCGCGGCCGATTCTTCATGGTTCTCGCATCCTTATTTTATTTATTTTGCTATGGCTTTTGTTGTGGTGTTAATTTTGGTGTATATTTATCACAGCTATTATAAATCGGAAAAACTCACTGCCGAAGAAAGCTCTGGGAAAACGAAGAAAAAGAAAAAATCTATAAATGACTCTGATGAAGAGGACGATAATCCTGTTGATAAACTTATTGATTCTATCGAGGACCGCCAGGCTGAAAACGAAAAATAGGCGCGTTAAAAACGGCGCCAAACAGCGCAAAAAACTGAATCATTTTTTTATATTGAAATTCCAGAATGCGTTACTGGCGGCCAATAACTAACCAAGATTTAACTATAACGGGCTTATTAGGGGTTTCTTGGCTTGTTTTAATTTTATTATGGGCTTTTGCGGACTACAGCACCGCCGAATACAAAATTATCCCATGTAGCGACGATTTATGCCGCGTTCAATATTTAACACCGCTTAAATCGGTTTGTTTCGCGGAGTTTACTACAATTCCAGTGCCCGGCGTATGTGGCGTGGATTGCCCGCTTGATTTTCAATCAGATTCTCAATCGAGGTTTCAATCTACTAGCCAAAATACGACATTACCATGTAATTTTGATAAATCTACTAAATGCCCTGTTTTAATATGCAAAAAATACACAGATATTGGGCTATTTTTCTCTCTTATAGGATTAAGCATAATTGTGGTGGGTGCTAGCATCGGTGTTGTATTTATGGAATTTTTCGCGTATCATAGCAGAGGCAAAAATAGTGAAATCATAGCAGATGAATAATTTTTTTCATGCGCAAAATGCAACACCGAAAAAACTGAATCGCATTCATATAATATTTAAATATTATATCTAATCGTAAACTATTGCTAAAATGATATCAATTAGTAGAATTATAAAACATGTTGGTATTGTTGTTATCTTTCTTTGTATTTCATTATTTGCGTTATGGGAAGATTTTTACACAATATGCGAGGAGCATTACCGTGATACGTCAATTGTTCTAGTTTGTGATATCGGATTTTGTATACAAAACATTCTTGTTTTTATTGCCAATGGCTATCTTTTTGTTATATCCCTGATGTTAGTTTTTCTGGGTATTATATTCCTTGCCATAATATTTATGTTTTGTTTTATCGATTTACAATACCATGGTAATAACCCTGGAGGTATGGATGAATATCAATGCTGATCTTCTTTACTTGTACTACAAATAAAAACTCTTGTCATTTTTTAGTGATCTTAAGGCCACCAAAAAACCATTGATTCGTATTTTTTTAATATTAAAAAATGCAGGATTTACGAAATACTGATATTTTATGTAATCCCCGTGTTATTTTGTATAGAGCGATATTTGTGCTAGCTGGATTATTTGCAGTATTTTTCGCTTTAAATGGTTTTTCGATCATGCTTTATTTTCCTAGTAATGTGCAACATATCAAATGCACAGATACTTCTTGTTTGCTAAGTGTTTTTGGAGATAAATGCTATGCAAAATTCGAATTTTACCCGGATTCTAAATATGAACTAGTAGATTGCAGAGGGCAAAATTTAGGCTATTATAATGCAACAATACCCTGCGATGTCACCGATAGCAATAAACCAATAATTTATTGCGAAAATACAACTATTCCTGATACTCTTCAAGCTTTTATCATCATAGTATTATCAATTGGGAGCATATTAATAGCCATGTGCTGTATCCATGTATCAGTATCAGCGGGTCGCATAGGTGATAAATATATAGAATCATTTGTGCTCAATGGAGATAAAAAAGATCCACCTGATCAAATTAATAACAATTCTGGCAATTACGACAGTTCTGACAGTTCTTACAGTTCTCACAATTTTCAAAACACTAACAATTATAACCTTATTCCATTGAAGGATGTTTAATTTTTTTCACGAAAAAAATTGAATCGTAGGTTTTAAACTAACACAACACAACACAATGAAGATTACAATATATGAAATTCCTATGATTATATATATTACTTGCTTTGTTGGGTTTTTAGTTAGTATCGCTATATGGGCAATGCGTATTTCGAATATGAATTATGCAGATAAAATTACATGTGATGAAACATCTTGTTTTGTCCAAGTTATTAATAATGTTTGTTTCGCAAAATTTGATGTTTATCCTGATCCAAATTATTATAAAGTAGAATGCGACAGTCGCAGATATGGTGTTTATAATATTACCCAGGTTCCATGTGATCGTGATAATGTAAACGGTCATCCAATTTTGAGATGTGTTAAAGAAACTGACAAAGAAAGCAATATCGTTGGAATTGTATGTTATTCAGTTTTTACTCCAGTTTTTTCTATGTTTCCGTTATTGTATTCTTGCATTGTAATTAAACATAAAGACTTCTTGTTTTTCATGCATGAAAATCGTTTGCAATATAATAATGACCATAGTTCATACACAGGCACCAAATCAAATCATCATACAAACGATACGGGTGTAGTTGATGATGTTTGAATTTTATTTTTTCTCATAAAAGTTTTTTTTGTTTTTTTGGTAAATCCCACCAAAAACAATTGAACCGTATATTTTTATATTAAACATCCCCAAATAATGTGCAATTATTTGAATAGAAAAGAATCCGTGATTATTTATTGCATTGTAGCTGTTTTCATTGTTGATTTTATATTCCTTGGTGGAATTATTTCATGGGGAATCATAATATCAAATATGCCCGCTTACAGGCAAATCAAATGCACAGATACAACTTGCTTGGTTCAAGTTGTAGGAAAAACTTGTTTAGCAAAATTTGAATTCTACCCGGATTCAGAATTCACGATTGTTGATTGCGACAAAAACCGCGTAGGTTACTACAACACAACTTTAGCATGCGATTATGATAAAGAAACAAAAGAACCCGTTTTAAAATGCACAGAAAAAACGGCAAAAGATAGACATGAATTAGCAATCATTTTAGTTGCTCTTATATGCGGTGTATTGCTTTTAATTGCTACCATGATTTCATTTTATGCAATTATTTATTTATATCACGAAAAATATCTCGATGAAGATTTATGATTCGGCGAATTTTGATAAAACTTTTTTTAGCATTAAAAAACCCTTTAGTGTTTTTGTTTGAGATTTTTAGCATAATTTTTTTACATTTTTTTCAACGAACCTTTTTTTACCTCCTTGAAAAACCCTTTATCGTATTTTTCGATGTTGCGCAGCAACATCGAAAAATACGGTTTTTTGGTGGCCTTAAGGCCACCAAAAAACAAAATTGAAATCACCAACCCACATTATATAGAGCCGCATGCAACACAAATTTATTAAAGAGCTTAAACATGCAAATAATATACGCGTGCTTGATTTAACAGGAAAACGCCTATTAAACGCAGAATTCCGCGAAATAATATCGGAACACCCAGATATACAAATACTAATATGCAGCTTTACTAATATTAGTGATTTAGGAGAATTGCCCCATACATTAATTGCGTTAATATGCCAATACAACAAATTAACGCAATTAGATAACTTACCCGCGAGTCTGCTGTATTTGGATTGCGGCAATAATGCTTTAACTAGCCTTGATTACCTGCCATGCGGGCTGCAATATTTATTTTGCGATAACAATAAAATCCATTGCCTTGATTATTTGCCGACGCGTTTGATGGAACTTGATTGCTGCGTGAATTACATAGAAAAAATAGATCATTTGCCTTATGGATTGCAAAAACTATTGTGCGAACACAACCAAATAACAAGCATTGACCATTTGCCCGATAATTTGCAAATATTAAGCTGCCGCAGTAATAAAATTTTCAATTTTGATAATTTGCCGCAAACTTTATGCGAATTATCGTGCAGTAATATGTTTTCTGTCAATAATTTTGCGTATCCTGTGAGTTCTGTTAGTTCTGTGAGTTCTGTTAATTCTGTTAATTCTGATGACGACTGCAAACAATCACGACTGTGTAATTCTGTAACACTTGATCATTTGCCATCCACACTAAATAAATTATATTGTTCGTTTTGCGATCTTAACACACTTGATCATCTTCCCAATAATTTGCGAATATTAATATGTACTACTAATCCAATTACACACCTTGATCATTTACCGCCGAATTTGCGCGAATTACGCTGCAGTTGCGTATTAATCACTAATTTAGATTATTTGCCGAGTGGTTTAAGGTATTTATCTTGTATGGATACGGAAATATCTCAGCTCAATTATATCCCTTATAAATTGAAATATTTGAGCCATCCATATAAAATGTCTATTATTTCAAAAATGGATTTGGTTGATATTATCAAAAGGGCTAAATTCATTAAATTTATGCAGAAAAGAATAAACACGAGAAAAACTCATGGTTTTCTCGCGTTGAAACGGATACAAGGCGAGTCAGATGAAAACAGATTGTGTTTACCAAATGATATAATTCATCACATTATTAGCTATGTATAATTTTTTTCACAAAAAACTAAAGAACTAAAGAACTATTGTGGGAGATTTTACAAAAAAAATTGAATTTGTTTATCTTAATTCACAAATAACATCAATTTCATACCATAACCAGAAATGAACAATAATATGAATCCGCCTAACAATCAACAATTTGTTGGCAACCAAAAATCCACCAGCGATCAAGAAATTATTAATAAACGAATGAATAAAATTATCAAATTAGATGATTTGTATATCTTTATCCAAAATTTACATTTGATAAACAATAATTTAGAGCATCGTTTTTATGAGAAACTTGTTGAAGATAACGTCACTTTATTTAATCGTTGTTGTAGATATGGTTCTATCAATATTATAAAATATTTAACACAAAACGGAATAATTATAGATAAACAAAAAGGAAGTTCTTGGTTATTTGATTTATTGATATCTGTTAAATATCAAAAATGTGAGGTTGTTAAACTATTGTTGGATCATGCAAAAGATAACGATTGTTTGGATATCTCACGTCTTAGAATAGCCTTTCATACCTCGATTTTCATTAAAAATTATGATATGACAAATCTGTTATTAAATTATGGAATAAATCCTGATATTCCTGATGAACTGGGAAATACAGCATTACATGTTGCATCTCAATCTGATGTTTCAATGACAAAATTAATTATAGCTCATAGTACTGCCGTAAGTATTAATGCAACAAATAATGAGAATTGGACCCCATTAAGACAAGCAGTAACTAATAAAAAATATGAAATTGCTGAAATATTATTACAACACGGAGCAGTTGATAATATAATTGATAATAAAGGAAAAACTGCATATGATTATGCAAATTTATTTGAAAATATAAAAATAGTTAAATTATTAGATAGATACAGAATAATTAATCAACTAACTGGTAAATTAGTTACACTTTTAATCTTGTCGCGTAAATTGATGCCTGATTCTGTTTTTCATGAAGATTATTTGTGCCATGATTTATTTAAGGTTATTATTGGCTGTGTGAAAAGCGAAATACGTTATAAAGGGTTTATTGGCTAATAATTATTTTTTGATACAGAGCAACAAACAGCCATAAAACTCTTCAGCATATTCTTTGCATAAAAGTTTTTATCGTATTTTTTTAGCCTCGCTCTAAAAAAACAATTGATTCGTATTCTTCTAAGGAAAAATAACACCTCTATTTTAGTAATTTCATTAAATATCACCAAATACCATCAAACAACTCAAATATCACGATCATATCAATTTTACGATGAATCAAGACGGAGACAATCACAATTTTTGCCATTTCAGTATTACTACAACCAAAAAACCGCAAGCCGCCGATGATACTATCGATTTAATTTGGTTAAACTGTATTAAATCGCTGGAAACATTAAAGACTACCATTTTAAGCGAACGATTGGATTTTGATATCCCTCAAAGCCCCTGGGATATCAAAATCCAGCGAAAAACCAATTATGCGGGCAATCGAATTCTGTGGACACAATCGGATAGAGTATTTTTGATCATTATTCGCATTCTTGAACAATTGACGTATCATGGTTTCGTTGTTGTTTTCAATGTGAATAATTACGAGAATGGATCCTTTAGCCAAATTTTCTGTAACACAATTTTCGATTTCTTCGATAGCAAATACGACAAAATCACCCGATTATGTACAACTCAATCGCTGAAAAAAATCGACTCCTTTTGCGATAAATTGCTTGGAATAAATTGATCTAAAAACTCTTCAACACACCCGTCCGTTTTTTATAAAAACTCTTATCGTATTTTCTGATGTTGCTACGCAACATCAGAAAATACGGTTTTTTGGTGGCCTTAAGGCCACCAAAAAACAGTTGATTCGTATTATATTAAATTCATAAACACACATTACATCCCTAAAATTAGATCAAAAATGCAGTCCTGTAGAAAGAATATTTCTAAAATATGCAATCCGATATGTGGTACAAATTTGCTCGCTATTGCTGGATTTGGCATTGCAATTTGGCTTCTTATATCATCAAAAAATGAGCCTGATATTTACAAAAATAAATGCAATGAACTTAATTGCACAGTTCATATTGTTGATGGTGAATGTTATGCGAAAATAGATAACACAATCGGATATGATTTCGAAAAAGTAAAATGCGATAAAAAACGCGACGACATCGGGTATTTTGTGTTACCTTGTGATGTTGGCCAATATGGAATGCTCAAAATTAATTGTGATATTAAAAATACTGACAAAAAGGGTAATATCGTAGCATCCATATTTCTCCTTATATTGTCTATTCTGGTGGGCATTGTTTCAATTATATTTACAATATTAATGGTTTGCCGAGAGTTTGCGGATAGCGATACGTCTGGTCAAAATATAACGGGCGAAAATCCGTCGACAGAAACATCTCAGAATATAACCATAAAACTGGATGAAACCTCGGATCAATCGCACGAGAAAAACACTGGGTCAAAATACGCGAAATTTGATTTATAAAGGCGTAGATTCGTATTAAATATTTTTTTGCATAAAAGTTTTTATCGTATTTCTGCATAAATATTTTTTTGCATAAAAATTTTTATCGTATTTCTGCATAAAAATTTTTATCGTATTTTTCGATGTTGCATAGCAACATCGAAAAATACGGTTTTTTGGTGGTCTTAAGACCACCAAAAAACAAAACAGTTGATTCGTATATTTTTATATATAAAACCATAAATTACAGCCTATTTAAATGTCTGATTCCGTATTGGAAGCAAAAAACAAGTTTTTGGAAAGCTTATTATACACAATTGTGCTGTTGATCACATTTGCAACAGTTCTTTTTGGAACAACTAAAATACTTGAAACCAGTGAAGTAATTCATATAAAATGTTCTGACACTATGTGCGCCGTTAAAATCATAGATGATATGTGCTTTGCTAGAATTGCTGAGTTAGATACATCTCCATTTATCAAAGTAAAATGCGATCAAAATCGCAAAGGGTCGTATAATACAACACTTCCTTGTAATGTTAAAGATAATGGTGATTGTGTTATTAATTGCGATAAAGATAATACAATCAGATTTCTGGCAAGTATTGCACTTCCAGTTATTACTGTATTTTTATTTCTCTTATCAATTAGTTATACAGTGATTTCACTTGTTCTTCTGAATAGATTTTGCAGCGAAAAGAATAAAGAAAACGATAACAAAAATGAAAAAAACGCAACAAATTCAGCTGAAACACCCAACACACCTAATTTAACTTATATTGAATTAGAAGAAGTAGGAAAACGAGATAATGTTTAATCGAATCGAAAAAAACACTGGGTCAAAATACGCGAAATTTGATTTATGAATGCGCGGATTCGTATTAAATATTTTTTTGCTTTTTATATAAAGATTTTTATCGTATTTTTGCGCAAAACCCACCAAAAACAATTGAAACGCGTTTTTATAGATATAAAACTATAAATTGCAACCTATTTAAATGTCTAAATTGAATTTATTAAAGGCAAAAAACGATATTTTAGAAGCTTTATTATTTGTGGCAACATTCGTGCTTTTGTTTCAGATAAATGTTCGCGTATTATTTGCGATATGGCCATCTGATGCTGAAAGGAATGTAAAATGCTCTGATACTATTTGTGATGTTAGAATCATAGATCATATGTGTTTTGCAAAAGATGCAAAAACAAATACATCGAAATTCTCGCGAGTCGATTGTGATATCTATCGCAGCGGTTTATACGACATAACACTTCCTTGTAATATCGACAAATATGGAAGGTGCATGATTGATTGCCGCGAAAGTATTTTCATCAAAGGTTTCTGGTGTTTTATTTTATCGTGTACTGCCACGTTTATATGTTTCCTGATAATTGCGTGTGGGTCAGTATCAGCTTGTCTTATAAACGATTATCGTCAAATATCAAGCGAATATGAAGAAAACGGTTCAGATATCGCGGATAAAAAGAAAAAAACGTAGAAAACGTAAAAAACGTAGACAATGATCACGCGAATTCTCATAAAATTTTTGTTGTTTTTTTAATTTTTTCGCGAAAACCAAGAAGAAAACCAACTAGGTTTTTCTGCAAAAACTTGATTAGGATTGCGAATTAAATCCAGAATCTTTGTATCTCCACTAGAAATCGCAAATTGTTCTATTGATCCATGAGTTGACACAATTGTTAAATCAGCGCCATTTTTAATTAATAATTCCACTAAACTTTTATATTTTCTAACAACGGCAATGTAAATTAATGTCATATCAGCATCATATTTAATATTAGGATTTGCTCCTTTTTCTAACAGCAATGTCGCGGCTTGTAAATGATTTATACAAACAGCGTAAATCAACGCGGTTTTTCCCTTAGTGTCAAGTTTATCAATTGATGCGCCCTTTTCTAGCAATGAGCCTATAATTCTGCAACTATTATTGCCTTTGCCGAGAGTTGCACAATGTAAAGGACACAATTTCCAATTTTGTTCTGGTGTGTTTGATTGAAAATATACCGATGCATTGCATGAGATATTAGGATTAGCACCACGCTGCAATAATAAATCCACATAACGTATATTGTCCTTGACAATAGCGGTAAATAATGCTGATGATCCATTTTTGCACTGCATATTTACATCAGCATGATTTTCCAAAACTAAATCAACGGCTGCAAAGTCATCATTTAGCATCGCATGCAAAAGCGGAGTTACACCATTTAATTCGCGGCAATTGACATCAGCGCCGTGTTTAATTAAACACGCGGCGAATTTATGTTGTTTTTTTGCAATTGAGAACCATAGTGGGGTATATCCGCATTTATTATGAATATTTAAATTAATTTTTGCAATTGATGCCGTCGAAATTAATGCCTCAAGTACGTCAATATTCCCCGTCTCAGCGGCAGCATGTAGAGCTGTATTTCCTGATAGACTTATTAGGTTTGGATCGGCGCCATACGCCAAAAGCAGCTTAATCGTTGTAACATGCTCGTGGGTTGCTGCTATATGCAACGGCGCGGCGCAATCGAACTCCGAATTTGCTTGTTGGTTTGGCAAAGCCCCTAATTTAAGCAACGTTTCAACAATACTATCCTTTCCATCTTGCGCGGATATATACAGGGGTGTAATGCCATTTGGTTTTGTTTGATTCACATCGGCGCCATTCTTAAGCAGAAAATCAATGATTTTAAACGCATTATGACGGCATGCGCGGATTAAAGGGGTGTCGTCTTTTTCTTCATTTTCGCCGAATAATGTCAATTTTAAGAAATCCAAGGAAGCAATTTGCATAAATTCTGTAATGTCGTCATTTTTGATTATTTTATCCATTTTAGAGATGTCTTTTCTTAATGTAATTTCTTGATGTATCAAATCGCTTGCAGATTGTAGTTTGTTTATTTAATATAAAAACAGGATTCAATTTTTTAATCAACCCACGCAGATACTAAACAATTGAATCGCGTTTTTATATATATTAAATAAACAAACTACAAACTACAAACTACAATCTACAAACTAAAGTTTACAAAATCGTTTAAATGTCTGAATTTTTATCAAAAATTAATATCAAATTTTTAGAGAGTTTAGTTTCTGCGTTACTTTTAGGAATGTTATTCAGTATTACCACTATTGGATTAGTTAGCAGCGCTAAAGATAAGGAGACAATCCATGTAAAGTGTTCTGATACAACTTGTGATGTTAAAATCATAAATGATATGTGTTTTGTGAAACTTGGAGATCTAGATACCTCACTATTTATCAGTGTAGAATGTGATAAAAAACGCACAGGTTCATATAATATAACGCTTCCTTGCGATGTTGATAAAGATGGGACTTATAAAATTAATTGCGATGAAAATAATGATTTAAGAACTTTAGCAATTGTTGTTTTTGGTACACTTGAATCAGTTGTGTTTTGCTTTTTAATTTTAGCTATTGGTCTGACGATTCTATACGGTTATATTTATATGACTTTTGATCAGAGTATTGAAGAAACTAAATCAAGTAAAGAAGAACCACCAAAATTAAATTATATTGAATTGGAAGAATCTGCGAAATAAAGCATTTTATCATATTTTTTGAATGATCCAAACTAAAACCTTTTAGCGTATTTTTGAATAATCCAAATTAAAACATTTTAGCGTATTTTTTGAATAATCCAAACTAAAACCTTTTATCGTATTTTTCGATGTTGCGTAGCAACATCGAAAAATACGGTTTTTTGGGGCAAAGCCCCAAAAAACAAAACAGTTGATTCGTATATTTATACAATAAAAACCCATATTAAAAATACTATTGAGAACTTTCAAGCCCATTTTTATATAGAAAATCGAAATTAACAGAATGGTCAATAAAACAACATATATTTACGTTTCAATCATTACATCTTTATTGATAGGATTTTTTACTATTTCTATTAGTCTTTCAATCTTTGGTATGACTGAAATTACAAAATTGTCTAATAATATCAAAAGTGATTGCGGAGATACAAATTGCACCGTAAATGTAGTTGCTGGTGTTTGCTTTGCAAAAATCACAGCATTAACCGACGATGGCATTTATCCTATAAAAGTAGAATGTGACAAAAAACGCAAAGGTACTTATGAAATAACATTACCATGTGATATCACAGGATCCGGTAAACCAAAAATTAAATGCCAAAAAACTAATCATTCATATGAAGCAGGTTTTTGGATTTTGGCCGCGGTTATTATAATTTCAGGAATTACGTGTAGCATTACTGCTCTTGTTTGTGTGGCGTCAATTGCTGGTATCAAAGAAAAAATCGAAGAAGAACGTGAAGAAAAACTCGAAAAAGAACGCGAAGAAAAAAACCGAATCAAAAAACAAAAAATAGAAAATGATGCCAAAATATTGCGAACAAGACCGGCAAAAATTACACAAAAATTATATCCAAATTCGACAACATCGACAAACCAACCAGATGAAAAAAATGATAAAAAAGGATTGATTCAAGATGTTCAAATTGAATTGAATTCGCCTATTAGCAGTTTATATCCGACCGATTACACAAATACTGGTTGAACTTACATATTTTTTTATTAATGCAACAACCGCACAAAAAACTGAATCGTATATTTTTAAATAAAAACTCGTATTAAAAACACACGCGAAACAAACAAAACCAATAAAAAATGGCCTATTTAAAAGACGAAGTAGTGGCTGCGTTTTTAGTTACTCTCTTTTGCGCCCTTATATTAACAGTTTGCACAGGTCTAAGTGCCTTTGGCGTAAGCGCCGTTGCTGCAATGTCGTTTACTATCAATCGCGATTGTAAAGATACAAATTGCACAGTGAATGTCATTGATGGGGTTTGTTTCGCCAGATACGTCGAATTTTCTGATGATGGCGCTGATTTTAATAAACTTAAATGCGATAAACACCGCAAGGGTACATATGAAGTGATTCTCCCTTGTGATGTTACAGATAACGGAAAACCAAGAATTAATTGTGATGTGCCAAATAGTGGCATAATTGCTGCGCTTGTATTTTTAATTATAGCGATGATTGCATTTGCATTCTGTTTCTGTCTTGCTTGGCTTGGCACTTGTGTAACGTTTGGTGTCGTTATTGAATCTATTAATGAAGAAAGCAAAAAAATTAGAGATAAACTCAAACAAAAACAAGAAAACGCGCAAAGAGAACAAAAATTAGAAAATGACCAAAAAACTAAAATGGAAAATGAACAAAGAAAAATAGAAGAAATTCAGATGTGCGAGAAATCTCAAAACAATAAGAAAGAACCAAATGATGACACAGAACCAACAATTCTGCCCGAAATTAATAATCAAATCAAGCCAGACAGTCAACACCATGTTCCAACTAATTACGCCGATTTGCATGTAACTTACACTAATGTTTTCAACGGAGGTTTTAATGAAAAAATTCATAACGTCGCACCGGAAATGTTACAAAACGCAACCCATGAATTAAGCAGCGGATTTGAGAACGCCGAACATACATTTGGGTTTGATTGAAAAAAATACGATTTTATTTTTTGACACGAAAATAATTGAATCGCATATTTTATTATAAAAAATTACTTTAATTCATTTCAATAATTTGGTGCTATTATGGGTAACGGAAAATCTGCTATTGAAGATACAACACAATTTCAATTGTGTATTTGCAACAAAACGAACCCAGAATTTGAACTATTCAAAACAGAATTTGTTTTAACGAACAATATGAATGACGATGATTATGTTTTTACCCATAAACTAAAAAAATTACTACCTCTTTTGAACAAACTTATAACACAATATTTATCTAGTGATTTGTCAACCGCAGATGATATAATGCTAGAATTAACTAGATCAAATACTGGAAATATATACAGTTTTAATACAATTAAAACTCGATGGTATCGGGCTTTTTTATTTGATATGTTGCAAATAATTTCTCGTGTATGTAAAAAACATCAAAGATCTTTAGTAGTACGCGAAACTATTATTTATGAAACATTCAGTGGCAG
>JACCDM010483144.1_pt1 | contig 24127 bp, 20 predicted proteins | sample 7445851 | NCBI WGS metagenome assembly JACCDM01 (sample SAMN15323438, study PRJNA562643) | freshwater metagenome | isolation source: river surface water | place: USA:Blue River Watershed | collected 2017-08-16
AAAACTTCTGGCGGTGCGGACGGGACTCGAACCCGCGACCCCCGGCGTGACAGGCCGGTATTCTAACCAACTGAACTACCGCACCAGAAGGGCTGCAAATATACTGCGGTTACGCAGATTTCAAAATGCTCGCGGGCCTCATTTTGCGAATCCAAAACCAAGGCACCAAAATCGAGGGAGTAAAGCTCAGGAATACAAGAAAATAGAGCTGCGCAAAGCGTCCAAAACTCCACGAAACGGGCACCTCATTCACGTAGTAGGTCTCGGGATTTAGGGTGATGACGCCGGTTGCATCTTGAATTCCGAGCACGGCAATGGCGACCACAATGCCCCACAAGGCCCCGCGAAGCAGCATGGGTACAAGCATTCCGGCCAGTGCCACCGGCGCCTGGGACGCCGACCAGCCCACCGCGCGCAGCAGGGCGAGGGCCCGCTGCTGCTCAAGGGAAAGGATGAGCAAGGTTCCGCCCAAATTCACCGCGCCAACCACAATTAAGACCACCGCCAAGATGGCTACGTTGGCGTCAAACAAATCGAGCCACTGGTACAAGGCCGGCAGGTCATCTTGGGGCCGGTACACCTCGAGCTGCACCGGGAGCTGGCTGCGGAGCGCTTCAACGTCCTGCTCCAGGCGGGGGGTAGACCCCCAGCACACCCAAGATGCCTGCGCGGAGTCCGGCCAGCGCTGCAGGTTGCGAATTCCCTCGAGGAGCCCAACGGCGGTTTGCGCGTCCCATTCCGCCAGCCCGGTTTCGTACAGCCCCGTAACGCTCAGGTAGCGCAGGGTAGGTGGGGCGCCGGCTTCGCGGCTGGCGTAGTAGGGCATTTCGCCGCCCACATCGATACCTAGGCGCTGACTGAGTTTGCGGCTGAGCAGGACTTCGTAGGCGGACTCGGGTGCGCGGCCCTCGACGAGCAGTTCGTTCCATTGCGGATTCCAGCGCTCCCATCCGAGCCATTGAATGCCCTCCATGCCTTCGGGGCCGGTGGCGACACCAGCCTTCCAGGCCATTTGCATCCACTGGGCGGAATCGAGGTCCAGTCGCTCGTAGTGCACGTTGGTCTCGTAGGGGCTGTGCTGTTCAAGGAGCCGAATTTGCGCCTGGCCATAAAAAAGTCCGATTTTGCTGCGGATGGCCTGCTGCAGTCCGCCTGAAAAGGAGGTCGCCAGGGTGAGGATGGCAAAGGTGCTTGCGACGACCGCCGTGGCGATTATCTTGGCTCTGCGCTGCCGGCGGCTGGAGTGGTTCCAGCGGCGACCGAGCTGCCACGAAGTACGCATGCGTTGGAATCGAGCCATAGAATACAAAAGTACGCGGACTGCCCTCGCGTTGGCGCTGGTCGTACTGCTCCTTCCGGGGCTTGCGGCGCAGCACCTTCGCTACGGGGCCGAGCGCGAGCGACTCTACATCCCTGAACTGCGCGGAAAGCGGGTGGCGGTAGTGGCCCACGCGGCCTCGGTCGCCGACGGAGAGAGCACGGTCGATCGGCTGCTGCGTCGGGGCATTGACGTGCGTTTTGTTTTTACCCCAGAACACGGTTTTCGCGGAACCGCCTCGGCCGGCGAAAAGGTTAACGCGGTACGGGATTCCGCCACCGGACTGCGCTTGGTATCGCTCTACGGCGAGCGCCGCAAGCCGTCAAAAGCTGACCTTGACAGCGTCGACGCCGTGGTCTACGACCTTCAGGACTTGAGCATTCGCTTTTACACCTACGTGTCGACCCTTGCCTACGTGATGGAGGCCTGCGCCGAGCACCGCAAAGAGCTGGTGGTGCTCGACCGCCCCACGCCGTTTGCTGATGTAGTCGACGGACCGCTGCTCGACACGGCGGCCCACCGCAGTTTTGTGGGGCTGCACCCCGTGCCTGTGCTCTACGGGCTGACCTCAGGCGAGTACGCCCTGATGGCCAAAGGGGAGCGCTGGGTTAAGGCTGCGGACTCCTTATCGCTGCGGGTGGTTCCGGTGGAGCACTACCGACGCGAACGGGTGTATCCCTCAGCGCCGCCTTCGCCCAACTTGGCCACCCGGAACGCCATCGACTGGTATCCGTCGCTTTGCTTTTTTGAGGCCACCGACGTTTCGGTGGGGCGCGGAACGGACCACGCCTTCGAGCAGTACGGCGCGCCCTGGTGGGGCGACTCCGCGTATTCGTTCGTTCCCCAATCGCGGGTGGGGGCCAGTCAGCCTCCGCACGAGGGGGTTACGTGCTACGGCGTCGACCTTCGCGCGACGCCAGCGCCTCTGGGCATTGACTGGTCGCACCTTTGGGAGGCCAAGTACCGCTACGATTCGGTGAAGGTGGTTGACAGCCTGACCCTGCGCCCGCCGTTTGCCCGAAGTTTTTTAAACCGATTGGCCGGGACCAGCGCCCTAATGACCGCGCTCAACGAGGGCTGGTCCCACGAACAGTTTCGCACGTCGTACTTCACCGACGTGATGCGCTACAATTTTGTGCGCCAGCGCTACGTTCTCTACGAATCAGCTACCGACTACCAGCCCAGCGAGGCCGCGCCCCAACTGGTCCCAATGCCCGAAGAGGCCCCGAAGCCGCGCCGCACGCGCCGACTCCGAAGCCTCTTCGGCAAAAAGTCCGTTTAACCGAACTTAGAAATCGACGATGATGCCGAGTCCGGGCTGAACGATGCCTTGGGTATTGTCGAGAAACTTGGTGAGGTACTGCGTCGGATTGTTGGGGTCGACGACGGGGGTTCCGTTGGCGTCGCGCACGACGTCGATGAATTTGGGGCCCTCGAGCTTGTAGGCCAGCGCATTTTGCACGTCGAAGTACAGATCGAGGTTCCATTTTTTGAGGAACCACTTTTTGTCGATCCGCAGATTGAGTCGGTCGAATTCTCCGTAGCGTTCCGAATTCAACCGACGGTAATCGGGTAATCCGCGGCCAAACACGTTCCAGTTCTGGATGTTGGCCGTGCGCTCCAGGTCAAACGGCGTGTAGGGGGCGCCGCCAAGGTGCTGGTACTGCCCACCGAACTCCCAGTTTTTGCCGAATTTCTTGCCAAAGGTGAACGTGGCAATCATGCGGTTGTCCCACGACGAAGGCACGTAGTCGCCCGCGAAATCGGCGAACTCGCTGCGCACCAGCGTTACTGCCGCGATACCGAACCAACCCTTGAACAGCTTTTGCTGGTAGGTGAATTCGGCACCGTAGGCGCGGCCCGTGCTCGTTGGGGTGGCCAGCTGGTTGCCGATCACACCAAAGTCTCCGCCCAACGTCGCTAGCGAAATGCTGTCGCGCAGCAAGAGCGGGTAGTACTGGTAGGACTTGTAAAAACCTTCGACGCTCGCCTTGGCGTTCCAGGGCAAGAACCGGGTGCTTCCCAGCACGTAGTGGTCGGCCTGGATGTAGCGGAGCGACGAATTGTCGCCGTCAACGCCCACGTAGCCCAGGGCCGTGAACGGCGGTAGCTGGAAGTAGCGTCCCACGTTGGCGTCGAGCGTCCAGTTCTCGGTAAGGTTGTAGCTAATCGCAGCCCGCGGCGAAAGCTGGTCCAGGGGGTTTTGGGTGTTTTCGTTGAAGTTGCCGAAGTCCGTGCGCAATCCGAGCGAAAGCTTAAGCCGACCATCGGCGAACGTGCCAACGGCGTTGGCAAACACCGACCCGCGGTAGTAAACTGCTTCGGTGGAATAGTCCAGCACAAATCCGCCCGGAAAACGCTTGTCAAACGTATTGGTGTTGTACTTCAGCTGTTCGCCGCCAAAACCCACGAGGCCTCCCCAGTTCTTGAACTTCCAGGGCTGCTCTACGCGAAGTTTGTTGGCAATTTCTTGGCTGCCGTAGTTCAGCAGCAGGTCGCCGTTGGCGTCGTTGTTGGCGTACTTCTCGGACTGGTTGTCGAGCATGAACCGGCTCAGCACGACGTTGGTCGCCCCAAAGCGTCCGAAGTGCGTGTACTTGGCGCCAATGGAGTAGTTCCACTGGGTGTACGACGGCAGGTAGTTGAGAATGTAGCGCTGGTCTTCCGTTTCGTCGCGTTCGAGGTTGAGCACGCTCACGTCGTAGGCGCCCAGGCTCAGAAACGTGATCTGGTTCTTGCGGTCAATTTTGTGCTTGATTTTTACCTGGTAGTCGTTGTAGGTAGGTAAAAACGGAAGGCCAATGACGCCAAACAGGTACTGCAGGTAGCTGCGGCGCACGCTGGCCAGGTAGGTGGTTTTTTTCGAGAGCGGACCGTCCAACGTCAAGCCCACCTCAGAGGCCCCGACCTGAAAAATTCCGTTGACTTTTTCTTCGGACCCGTCGCGCAGGTTCAGCTCCATCACCGAGCTCAGGCTTCCGCCCCGCTGCACCGGGAAGGCGCTGGTGTAGAAATCGACGTCGCGAATGAAGTTGACGTTGATCATGCCCACCGGTCCGCCGCTCGCACCCTGCGTGGCGAAGTGGTTAATGGCGGGAATTTCGATTCCGTCCAAAAAGAAAATGTTCTCGTTGGGGCCTCCGCCGCGAATCACCAAGTCGTTGCGAAAGGCTGCACCGCCGCTCGCAACGCCCGGAAGCGACTGGATCACTTTAGAAATGTCCTGGTTGGCGCCCGGATTGCGGCGAATTTCGTTGATGCCGATGCTTTGCACACTGACCGGCGACTGGTCCACCCGCTGAAACTGCGATTGGGCGGTGATTTCTACTTCTTGGAGCTGCTGGGCGGACTCTTTGAGGCGCACTTCGAGTTCGGCCGGTTTGGCGCGCGTGAGCTGAACTTCAAACGCGGTGTAGGCTTCATATCCGAAGGACTCAATGCGCACGTTGACGAGGCCAGGGGCGAGGTTGTCGATGCGGAATTTTCCGTCCATATCGGTCGTGCCGGTGGCTTGGCGCCCGTCGACGCGCACCACAGCCCCAGGTATGGGCTCGTTGGTCATGTTGTCGACCACGCTGCCCCTTAGGCTTGCCTGAGCTAAGGCATTGAACGACAAGAGGCTGAAGGCGTAAAACGCCGCTAAACGCAAACTTTGTTTAATCTTCATACCCCATTTAACCGCTTTTCGGGGTATTGGTTCAACAAAAAAGGGCATGATTGCGAAAAACCGCAATCATGCCCCTGGCGATTTACCGAAATCGGCTTACTTCAATCGATTAATCAGCGCCGTAACATCGGCCTCGCTGCCAAAGGGTTTTGACGCCTTTTTGGCATCGGCAAGGCCGACTTCGTATGCGCGCTGCGCAGATTTCAGCGCTTCAGACTTCTTGCCCTTGGACTCGAGAATTTGCGCCAGTAAAAAGTGCACGTACCAGTTGTCGGCCTTCATGCTCACCGCTTTGCGGGCCCACTCTTCGGCTTGGGGTAGCTTGTTTTCCCATCCGTAGCGAGCGGCGTTGCGGTACACCGTCCATTCTGCCTTGGGATCAGCGAGGGCCTTGTCCAAGTTTTCTTGGGCCAAGCGCTCGGTTGGTACGCTTAAGGTGAAGCGAGCCGCGCGATCCCCCCACGAAATCACCAAATCAGCCGAACTTTTTTGGATGTTATCCCAAAAAATCACCATCGTTTCGGTACGCATTTGGCCCATTTCAACGGGTGCCGTCGCCCGAAGCACATCTTTTTTGTCGTCGTAGGCAGACACGCCCCAGCCCTCGGTGTCTCGGTTGACGGCAAGCGTCCATTCCGCGTCGTTGGCAAAAACCGAAAGGCTGTAGGTGCCCGCGTTTAGGGCCGTTCCGTTGATGCGTGCATCGGTGGTAAGGCTCAGCAGCGTACTGCTGTTGGCACCTAGCCTCCAATGCTGTCCTGATTGAATCACCTCGCTGTAAATGTCGCGACCGCGGGCGCTTGGGCGCCAGTAGGTCAGCTTGGTGTCGGTGAGACCGATGCGTTGTTCAACCACGGCTTTCGGTGAAAGCTGGGGCAGGTCTTGCGCAAGCAGCGGCAAGGTGCTGAGTGCGGCGAGTAGAGCGATTTTTTTCATGCGACCAATTTAAGCGTTTAAACGGTTTACCGGATTAGACGAGGCGCTCGAGCGAACGGTTCACAAACGCAGTCAATCGCTCGCCGGTCAACAGGCCCTGCTGCAGCAGCGCGAGGTCCTTGGCGTGCAAAATGAGTTGGTCGCGTTCGGCGGGCTCCTCAGACTTCAGGATTTTGCCGGCCAGCGCGTGGTTTCCGTTCACCACCACATCGTAGTGGTCGGGGAAGTCCCCCATGCCCATAAACCCCCCGCCGCCCGTGGCGCTCATTTCTTTCATGCGGCGCATGTACTCGGGCATTACCACCATCATGGGCACGTCGTCGCTCGCCAATGCCTCGACGCGGACGCTGTAGTTTTTGTCGTTGATCGCCCCTTCGACATAGCCTTTGAGGCTTTCTTTCTCGCTGTCGGTAAGTAGGTGGGCGCGTTCACCCTCCTTTGGAATGAGCTTGTCAAGCATGTCGCTGTCGACGCGGGCAAAGCGGACTTTTTCTTGCGAACCTTCGATTTTTTGAATCCAGTGGCCAGCAATGGGCGAATCGAGCAGCACCACGTCGTATCCCTCGGCCTTGGCCTTTTGAATGTAGCTGTGCTGGCTGTCTTTGTTCGAAGAATAAAGGACCACGCGCGTACCCTCTTTGTCGGTCTGCAGCGTGCCGATTTTGGCCAGGTACTCCTCCAACGTGTAGGTTTGGTCATCAACCGCGCTCCGCAGGAGGCTGAACTTTTGCGCACGCTCAAAAAATTTGTCGTCGGTCACCATTCCGTACTCGATAATGACGGCGATGTCTTTGAACTTCTGCTCGAAGTCAGCACGGTCCGCCTTAAACATTTCTTCGAGCTTGTCGGCCACTTTTTTGGTGATGTGGCCGCTGATTTTTTTGACGTTTCCGTCGGCCTGCAGGTAGCTGCGCGACACGTTGAGCGGAATGTCCTTGGAATCAATAACCCCGTGCAGCAGCATCAGGAATTCAGGAACGATTCCTTCCACATTGTCGGTCACAAAAACTTGCGACTGGTAGAGCTGGATTTTGTTCTTGTTGAGCTCCATGTTGGGCTTGATTTTCGGGAAGAACAGTATTCCGGTCAAATCAAACGGATAATCCACGTTCATGTGAATGTGGAAGAGGGGCTCCTCAAACGTGTAGGGGTAAAGAGCCTTGTAAAACGCCTTGTAGTCTTCGTCGCTCAGTTCGCTCGGCTTTTTGGTCCACGCGGGGCTGTCGGGATTGATGACGTTGGGCACCTTCTTGGTTTCCCACTTGGCGTCTTCGCCCTCGGCGGCCGCGTTGTAGCGTTCGTCTTTTTCTCCGCAGACGATGGGCACGCTCATGAATCGGGCGTACTTCTTGAGCAGCTCGTTGATCTTGAATTCTTCGAGAAACTCTTCGGAATCGCCGTCAATGTGAAGAATAATGTTGGTTCCGCGGTCCTTCTTCTTTTTGGTGTCGAGGCTGTATTCGGGCGATCCGTCGCACGACCAAAAAGCGCCCTCGGCTTCGGTCGACTTCCAGCTGCGGGTGTGGATCTCGACCTTGCTTGAAACCATAAAGCTGGAGTAAAATCCGAGTCCAAAGTGGCCAATCATGGCGCCTTTGTCGATTTTACCTTCATAGGCGTTCACAAATTCGGTGGCACCCGAGAAGGCTACGTCGTTGATGTACTTGTTGACTTCCTCTGAAGTCATACCGATGCCGCGGTCGCGAATCGTTAGGGTCTTTTTCTTTTTGTCGACGTCCACGTGAATGCTGAGGTCGCCGAGTTCACCAGCGAATTCCCCGAGGTTGCTCAGGGTTTTGAGCTTGTTGGTGGCATCTACCGCGTTCGAAATAAGTTCGCGCAGAAAAATCTCGTGGTCGCTGTAAAGAAACTTCTTGATGACGGGAAAGATGTTGTCCGCCGATACGTTGATTTTACCTGTAGCCATTTTTTAATCGTTTAGTGCGCTCAGCAGGGAACAAGCGGTATGCCACGGCGGTTACCTTAGCACGGCAACTGACAAAATGGCAAACCCTCCCTTTATTACTGTGCGCTTTTTTCGCTGGCGGGGCCTCAAGGCCCAGTGGTGGGCCTTTGGCGCTCAGGGATTTGCCCTTCGCCAGCCGTGGTCGGCCGAAGGATTGCGCTTTGCCAAGCAGCTTGGAAGCGGTGCGGGCGGCGGATTTTCGGTTTGGCCGGACTTCAGCACGTATGCATGGTTCGGTGTTTGGGACTCAGAGGCCCAGGCCTCGGCGTTTTTTGCGGGCGACGCGCGATGGGCAGAATGGCGCGCCTCGGCCCACGAGGAATGGGGTTGGAACGCTCAACCCGTGCGCGGCCACGGAAGCTGGGGCGGCCTGAACGTGCTCGAGGGCGCGGACCTTGCGGTGTTGGGCCCCGACGACGAAGTTGCCGTACTCACCCGAGCGCGCATCAAGTGGTCTCAAGCTCTTAGATTTTGGTGGAACGTTCCCGGGGCCAGCCGTAACCTCGATCGCCTGTCCGATTTGATTTACCGCAAGGGCGTGGGCGAATTGCCCCTGGTCGAGCAAGCCACGTTAAGCGTTTGGCGCAGCGCGGAGGCCCTCGACGCCTTTGCCTACCGCAGCCGGGAGCACGCGCCGATGGTGCGCAAAACCCGCGACTACGGCTGGTACAGCGAAGAAATGTTCCTCAGGATGAAGGTCTTGGAACGTTGGGAGCCGCGCCCTATCTTGGGTGCATGACCGGACTGCGCTACCTGCTTTCGCTACTTCTTCCTGCGTCGATTTACCTCGGGCTGCTGAGCCGCGGCCCGTTGGCCTTTGCGGCCTTGGGGTTTGCGTTTGGGTTGGTTCCGCTTCTCGAAGCCGTACTGCCCGCCTTTGCCGCCAATCTAAGCGAGGCCCAGCGGGCCGAGCGCCTGCGTCAACCGTGGTACGACGCGCTGGTGCTGGTCCAGATTCCGCTTCACCTCGGTGCGATTGCACTCTTTTTATTGGTGGTGCCCGAAGACCGCGCGGCGGGTGACGTCCTCTCGCTGGTTGGGCACATTACCGCCATGGGGGTTTCGTGCGGATCCTTAGCCATCAACATTGCCCACGAACTGGGCCACCGTCCAAACGCTACCTACCAGCGCTTAGCCCAAGGATTGCTGGTCACCACGCTCTACGGCCAGTTTTTTATCGACCACAATTTGGGCCACCACAAAAACGTGGCGACACCCGAAGATGCCTCCACCGCCCGGTATGGCGAACTGCTTTATGTTTTTTGGTTGCGGAGCATGCTCGGCGTTTGGCGCACCGCATGGAGGCTAAAGCCGGGATTGATGTCGGTCCTGTTTGCTGCGGAATCGCTGATGCTGCTGGCGCTTTGGCTCGTCGCTCCGCACGCGCTGCTGCCGTTTTTAGGTGCCGCTGCTATGGGCATTTTGCTGCTTGAAACGGTTAACTACATTGAGCACTACGGACTGCTGCGCAACAAAGTGAGCGAATTCCGCTACGAAAACGCCCAGCCTGCGCACTCGTGGAATTCGAACCACCCGCTTGGTCGGTTTATGCTGTTTGAGCTCACGCGGCATTCCGACCATCACGCGCACCCCCACAAGCCTTATCCGGTCCTCGATCACTTCGACGAGGCGCCACAAATGCCCGCGGGCTATCCTGCGATGATGGTGCTAGCGGCGGTTCCGCCCTTGTGGTTTCGGGTGATGAATCCGAGGCTAAAGTCAGCAGCTAGCAACTAGTTACCAGCAACTAGACACCAGCAACTAGTTACCAGTTGCGAGAAACTAAAACGGGTTGGTCGCCCAAACGCCCAATTCGGGAATAAATCCGCGGTCGTCCATGGCCAAAGCACTTACCATGGCATGGGCCAACTCTTCGGGGCGAAGCATGTTGTCTTTGAGCGGCTTTTCTTCGCGGCTTTCGACGTTAAAGGCCGTGGGCACGGCCGACGGGTTTACCAGCATCACGCGAATGTTGTGCGGACGGAGTTCGTCGCGCCAGCATTCCGTCATTCCGCGCACCGCAAATTTCGAGGCGGCATACACAGTTCCGTTCTTGAATCCGCGCACCCCAGCGCTTGAAGCGATGTTGATGATGTTGCCCTTGTTTTGGGCCTTCATCCGCCGGGCGGCTTCGCGACCGACGATGGCGGCGCCAAACACGTTGGTGTGAAAAATTTTCTCGAAATCCGACCACGACACCTCGTCCACAGGCCCAAAAAATCCGATTCCGGCGTTGTTGACGAGTACGTCAAGCCCACCCCATTCGCGGTCGATTTCGGCGTACATCGCTAGGATGTCAGATTCCTTGCTGGCGTCGTAGTGCAGGGGCCAAGCGCCGAGTTCAGTGGCAACGTGTTCCAGCTTGCTGCGGTCGCGGCCGGTGATGGCGACGCGGGCTCCGCGCTCGATAAGAAGGTGCGCAGTGGCTTTACCCAGGCCTGACGAGCCTCCGGTGATTAGAATGCGGGCATTGGTGAATTCCATGTATGGTATTTAAAATGGTAACGGATGTGGGCGGTGCCAGTTCACGAGAACCGGTGCTCAATGACGCGCTCGCGCACGTCAAACGGAACCACAGAACTTAGTCCGAGGTAGTTGGCTCCGTCTTCGGCTGATGAGAATCCGCGAAATGCGCTAAGCGGGGGCATGCCAATCAGTTCAGAGCCTCGAGCTTCGAGTCCGTGGACCCGCGCCAAACGGTCGACCGCGTCGTACACCTCTTTGAGCACCGTTCGGTTGAGGTCGGTGATGTTGCAGCTAACCTGACTGCAACCAAACGCCGGAGTGTCCCAGCCGATGGCGCGTACGCCGGGGAGTCCGCCCGACGCGTGTTCGCGAACCTCGGCGGCAATGGCGCGCGCGGCGTCGAGGTTGACCGCCGAAAGGTTGACGTTGTAGGCGAGCAAAAAGTCGCGGGCTCCCAAGGCCATAGCCCCAAACGAAGGGTGGTAGGTGCCAAAATCAAACGTGCTTTGGCGGGCTTCGACGCCTTCGTACTGGCCCTTTCGCACGTTGGCGAGCAGGCGGAATTCGGGACGACGGGCGTTGCGGGAATAAAACCAACCGCCGGCAGGCAGCCCAGCCAATCCTGTCGCAACCTGTTCGGCTGCGCGGTCTGCGAGGGTGGAATCTTCAGGTCGCAAGGCTACCAACGGGCAAACGTCTACGGCGCCGATGCGCGGGTGCGCTCCGTGGTGCAGGCGAAGGTCAATGTGTGCGGCTGCGGCGGCAACGAAAGCGATGCATCCGTCTACCACGGCCTCGGCGGGCCCGGCAAAGGTGTACACGGTTCGGTGGGCGTCCCAACCCGCGTCGCGGTGCCAAAGTTGAAGCTTGGGGACAGAATGCAGCGCGGAACTCAGCGCATCGAGTACGGCGGGGTCGCGCCCTTCAGACACGTTGGCCACGCACTCGAGCCAGCCCGCCGGTGCCCGCACTACCAGGGGAGGTTTTGGGTTCCGCGCACAAAATCAAGCAGCAGCATGGCCGCCGCCTTGGCCTGACCGGGGCGTTCGCCTTCAGAGGCATAGTTCAGCGCCAATTCGGTGAGGTGGACGTAGGCAACTTGGCCCGTTTGCCCCGCGCGGTAGGCGAGTTCACGGGCCTGAAGCCAGGACCATCCGCTTGCGGTTTGCGCGCTCGAGGGGGCGCCCGTAATGCCGTCGACGTCGATTTCGAGGCCAAATGGCCCCATCTGTACGTGGCCAAGCATGCGCTCCAACGCCGATTCCCACGAAGTTTCGCCGCGTACTGCCCAGGATTCAAAGGTTTCAAACGCCCAGCCGTCGGTAGTCTTCAGCCGTTCAAGGCTTGCAGCGTTTACCGCGTATTCGCTAAGGCCCAGTACCGCGTAGCGGTCGAGGTAGCCCCGCGCATGAGCGTAGCTGAACCCGTTGCCGCTGTGGCGCCCTTCAAGGTCGCGCACGTCGGGGTGCGGATCCAGGTTCAAGGCATGTGCCGGCCGCCCCGCCGCCTCTGCGGCGGCCCAAAGCAAGGGAAGGGCGTTGTTGTGTCCGCCGCCCACCACCAATGGAACGGCGCCAGCCTTCATCCACGGAAGCACCGCGGCGTGCACTGCCTCGTCCACCGCTTCGATGCTGCCGGCCTGGCGCAGGTCCAAAATTCCGCCCCAGGCGAAGTCAGACCCGCGCACCCAGTCGTTGCACGGAATGTTCAGCAGCGCCCGCAGCACCGCCTCGGGGCTCTCGGCGGCACCGGGTCGCCCGCCGTTGGCGCGCACGCCAAGGTCTTCGGCAACGCCAAAGAGCACAAACGGCGCCTTACCCGTCGGGGCGAGCGCGTCGCCCAGACGAACCTCGCCGGTACGGGGCGTGTACAGGTGGGACCAAGGATTATCGGCCATAAATCAAGGTTTGGGCGATGCGGTTTTCGCTGGTGAAGTAGGGGAGCTCGGCGTAGTCCGCCATCGGTTGCGTCAGGATTAGGTGCGCGTCCATTCCGGGCTGGATGCGGCCCATGCGGTCTTCAGCGCCCACGGCGTAGGCCGCGTTGGCGGTAAGGGCCGCCAAGCCTTCGTCGACGCGCAGCTTCATTTGGTGCGCAGCAAGGCTCCAAGCCATGCGCAGGTCGCTCGACGGCGCCGAACCCGGATTGCAGTCTGACGCGATGGCCAGCGGCAATCCGGCATCAATGAGCGCCCGACCCGGCGTGTAGGGAATGTTCAAAAACAGCGAGCAGTGGGGTAGGGCCACCGGCATCGGGCCGTCGCCGTGGGCCCAGGCCGTCTGGAGGTCCTGCAGGTCGGCGTCGTTGAGTACCTCGAGGTGGTCGACGCTGCGTGCTCCTGCGGCCACGGAGGCTTGAATGCCGCCAATGCTTTGAAATTGATTGACGTGGGCTTTGAGCGGAATGCCGCGCTTCGCCGCGGCCTCGGCAAGGCGTACCAGATCGCTCGGCCTAAAGTAGTTGGCTTCACAAAACACGTCTACGAAGTCCACGAGCCCGTCGTCGGCCAGTGCCGGAAGCCAGCGGTCAACGGCGGTCGCCACAAAATCGTCGAGGTTTGCAGCTTTGGGCAGGGCGTGCAACGCCAAAAACGTGGCCCACAACGGCATGGGCTGAAGCTCACGGGCGCGCTGCACCACGCGCAGCATCTTGCGTTCCGCCTCGAGCGTCAAACCGTACCCGCTTTTGATTTCTGCCGCGACGGTTCCTGTGGATCGGGCCGTTTCGAGGCGCGCAAGCAGGGCTTCGAGCAGCGCGGACTCTTCGGTCGCCGCAATCGCCGCCGCAGAATTCAAAATACCGCCGCCCGCCGCCGCAATGTCGTGGTAGCTGGCGCCGTCGAGCCGCATGCGAAACTCGGTGACGCGGGGAGCAGCATAAACCAAGTGCGTGTGGCTGTCGACAAAACCGGGCAGCATCCATTGGCCCGGGCACCGACGCACTTCCCAACCGGCGTCGTCGTTGGGGCACTCCGCCATCGGCCCAAGCGCGGCAATTCGGCCGCCGACCACGTCGACAAATGCGTCGTGGACCACCGGCAGCGAGGCCATTTCAGCACCGCACAGCGGCCCGTAGCCAAGGTTTTGGGCACTGCCGACCACGCCGGCGAGTTCGGTAAAGCGAATGCGCATGATACGAAGGTACGCTTCGCGTATTTTTGAAGGATGGCCGGCAACACTTTTGGAACGCAGCTTCGCCTGACCACGTGGGGCGAATCGCACGGCCCGGCGGTGGGCGGAGTGCTCGACGGTTTTCCCGCGGGAACCGCTTTGGACCTCGACGCCGTCGGTGCGGAACTGGAACGACGCAAGCCCCGCGGGGTCGCCGGAACGCCGCGCCGCGAGGACGACGCCGTCGAATGGCTTTCGGGGCTTCATCCGGAGGCTGATGCCCACGGACGGCGGATTACCCTCGGCACACCCATCGCCTTCTTGGTGCGCAACCAGAACACGCAGTCGGGGGACTACGCTGCCCTTACTGAAGTGTTCCGCCCGGGCCATGCCGACGCTACCTACCAGGCCAAGTACGGAATCCGCGACGTGCGGGGCGGCGGCCGAAGTTCGGCCCGCGAAACCGTCGCGCGGGTGGTTGCCGGGGCCCTAGCCAAGCAGCTGCTCGGACCAAAAGTCACGCTGCGCGCCGCGGTGGAGCGCGCGGCGGGCATCTCGGCGAGCGCTCCGGCCACATGGGATTGGTCCTTGCGCGAACAAAGCCCCGTGGGCTGTCCTGATTTGGCCGCCACGGCCGCCATCGAAGCCGAAATTGCGCACCGCCGCGGCCAAGGCGACTCGGCCGGCGGAGTGGTCTACCTCGAAGTCCTTGGAATCCCCGCCGGATGGGGCGAACCCGTATTTGACAAGCTGCACGCTGTACTCGGTCATGCGCTGCTGAGCATTAATGCCGTGAAGGGTATCGAATTTGGAGCTGGCTTTGCGGGCGCCGACCTGCGCGGTAGCCAGCACAACGACGCCCCCGACGCCGACGGCATCGTTCGCCAAAACCGCGAAGGCGGAATCACGGGCGGAATCAGCAACGGCCGTGCGATCACGGCGCGAATAGCGTTTAAACCCGTGTCAAGCATCGCTTTAGCACAAAACGCGTTAAATGCTGAAGGTGAGCTTCAAACCTTGAGTATTTCGGGGCGCCACGACGCGTTGGTGGTTCCGCGCGCCCTGCCAATTGTCGAGGCGATGGCCGCCCTGGCGCTGGCCGACGCCATGCTCCTGCAACACATTCATTCCCACTAAACCCATGAAACTGCACCACAAAATCCTGCTCGGCATGCTCCTTGGCCTCCTGTGGGCCATCGCATCCGCCTTCATCGGCGGAGCGGAATTCACCGCCGACTGGATCGCTCCATTTGGAACCTTGTTCATTAATGCGATGAAGTTGATCGCTGTTCCGCTGGTGCTCTTCAGCATCATCGACGGAGTAGGGCAGGTTGGAAATCCTCGGGCCTTGGGGCGCATTGGCGGAAAAACCCTCGGGCTTTACCTGATTACCACGCTGGCGGCCATCCTCATGGGCGTGTTTGCCGTCAACTTGGTTCAGCCCGGAAAAACCGCTTCCCCCGAACAGCGCATGGAAAACCGGCGCGGATTTGAGGCTTGGCTGCACGCCAATAACCGACCGAGCCCCGACGGCCAGTGGCTTACGGACGCGACGGCGGCCGAGGCGGTAACCTCCGTTGATGCAAACCTCGACGCCCAAATCGCTGACGTGCGCGGAGGCGACCGCGGTCCCCTCGAGTTTTTGCACGAAATGGTTCCGAGCAACGTCTTTGAAGCCCTTTCGGACGGCAGCATGCTGCAAATCATTGTGTTTGCCATCTTTTTTGGCGTGATCCTGGTCCTTATGCCGCGCGAGCAAACCGATCGCGTTCGCCCGTTGATGGCCGAACTTTCGGCCGTTTTTGTGCACATGGTGGTGGTCGTCATGAATGCGGCGCCCTTCTTCGTCTTCGCGCTCATGGCCGGAACCCTTACGCAGCTCACGGGCGACGACCCCGCGCGCCTGCCCAACCTGCTTCAAACCTACGGAACCTACATGCTTACCGTTTTTGGCGGACTTGTCGTGCTCCTGATCACGCTGTACCCCACGCTGGTGTGGCTCGGAACCCGCAAGCACGGCTGGTCCTGGATCAAGAGCTTTACCTTTTTCTTTCGCGGAATGCGTCCGGCCCAGCTGCTCGCGTTCAGTACCTCGTCTTCGGCCGCAACCCTGCCCGTCACCTTGGAATGTGTGCACGATAACCTAAAGGTCGACGAGCAAGTAAGCCAGTTCACGCTGCCCATCGGGGCCACCGTAAACATGGACGGAACCAGTCTGTACCAAGCAGTTGCCGTGATTTTCTTGGCCCAGTTTCACCTCGTGGACCTGAGCCTCGCCCAGCAGGTGACCATCGTCGTCACGGCGGTAGCCGCCTCGGTAGGGGCTGCAGCCATTCCTTCTGCCGGACTTATCATGCTCATCATGGTGCTCGACGCCGTTGGACTCAACCCGGCGTGGATCGCCCTGATTTTTCCGGTGGACCGGATTCTCGATATGTGCCGCACCGTAGTCAACGTTTCGAGCGATGCGGCCGTCGCACTGACGGTGGCGGCCAGCGAGGACCAATGGCACGGAGCGGAGTGAGGTTGCCGGCCGCAGGCCGGCAGCTGCTGGTTGCTAGCTGCTGGTTGCCGGCCGCAGGCCGGCAGCTGCTGGTTGCTAGCTGCTGGTTGCTTTCCTTTGCCGCTGAAGCCCAAGTTCAATTAGGAGATTGCGACAAAGCAGGCGTTCCTTCTGCGCAAGTGCTCAAGGCCGAAGGAGCTTTAGCTAAAGGCGACCGCCCAATGGCCCAAGTGTACGTTTCGAGCTTGCGCCGCAAGGAGCCCGAGTCGGTCCACGTTTGGTACCTCGACGCGGAACTCGCGCTGCTCCTCGGCGAAGAGCGCGCCGCCTTGGCCCTGTACGAAAAAGTCTACGCGGCCTGCCCGGACTACCTCAGCGACCTGGCTTTTCGCATCGGAGCGCTCCATGCGGGCCAAGGTCGCCGCGCCGAGGCCCAGCGGTACTGGGCCGCGCCCAACGCCGGGGCGGAGGCCCGGCGTTGGCTTCGCCGCTTCGCCATCGAAGACTCGCTGCGTGCGCACCCCGTTCCCTTTAGTCCTGAACCCATCGACGGCTTGGCTACCGCTGCAGACGAATTCTTGGGCGTTCGCAGCCCTGACGGGAGCAAATGGTACTTTACCCGTCGCCGAACCGTCGTTGACCGCAAGAGCGGTCCCGCTGCACTGACCCGGCTCGAAGAAGTGCTGTGTGAGGCGGTATCGGGTCCCCAGGGGCTGGACGTGCGTCCCATGGACCGACCGTTTAATGCCGGAATGAACGAAGGAGGCCCCTCGGTCAGCGCGGACGACCAGTGGATGGTGCTGACGTCGTGTGCGCCCGACGCTAGCGGCTACCGCAACTGCGACCTTTTCTTGGCGCACCGCGAATACGGCGAATGGTCTACGCTCAAACGCATGGACGAACTTTCGCTGCCTGCCTCGTGGGACTCGCAGGCGGCCCTTTCGGCCAACGGAGATCGCATCATTTTTTCGAGCGACCGCCCCGGGGGACGCGGAGGATTGGACTTGTGGATGTCGGTCCGCACCGCTGGCGGAACCTGGTCCGCACCCGAAAACCTCGGTCCAGCGATCAACACGGACGGCGACGAAAAGGCGCCCTTTCTGCACGCCGACGGCACAACGCTTTTTTTCTCCTCCAACGGCCATCCGGGTGTGGGCGGCTTTGACGTCTACTACGCTGACTGGACCCAGAATTTTGCGCCACTGAATTTGGGCTTTCCGATCAATACCGAAGGTGATGAGGTTGGCTTTGGCGTGCATGCCAACGAACCGCTCGGCTACTTTAGTGCCCGTCGGGATGCCGGCGGTTACGACATGATGCGCTTTGCGCTGCCCGGTTCGGCGGCCGGTCGTGAGGTGGCGTTTGTGCGCGGAAGCATCGACGGCGAAATCCCCGACGACGGCCGACCCGCCCAAATCCGCATCGAAAACCTGCGCACCAAAACGAGTCAATCGGTGGTGGTGGATCCGGGAACCAAAACCTTCACGGCGGTCATTGCCCGCGCCGACCTCGCGGAATCGGTGCTTGAGTTGGACCACCCCGAACTGGGGTACACGGCCCTCCGCCTTGAGGAATATACCGACGACGAAGAAATTCCTGCGTTGGTAGCCCGCAAGGCCCAGCCCGGAACCGAATTCGCTCTGCGTAGCATTTTGTTTCAGACTTCGAGTTCCGAACTCCGTTCCGAGGACCAGCGCGCCCTCGAGGGCTTTGCGCGCTACCTGGAGCGCCATCCGGAATTCCGCGTTGAAATTCAAGGCCATACCGACAACGTGGGCTCGGCCGCAGCCAACGTCAGTCTGTCGCAGCAGCGCGCCCAGCGGGTCCTCGACCACTTGGTTCAGCTCGGCGTTTCTCGCTCGCGCCTTTCGGCCAAGGGGTACGGTTCCGCGCGACCGATTGCCAGTAACCAAAACGAAGAAGGCCGCTCGCGCAATCGGCGAACGGCCTTCGAAATTGTGCCGTAAAAAGGGGGGTTGCGAATTAAACGCGGCGCTCCTTGATGCGTGCGCTCTTACCAGTGCGGTCGCGCTGGTAGAAGATGCGTGCGCGGCGAACCTTACCCGTCTTGTTCACTTCGATTTTCTCGAGGTTGGGCATGTTCACCGGGAAAATGCGCTCAACGCCGATGGCGCCTGACATTTTGCGAATGGTGAAGGTTTCGGTGGCTCCGGCGCCGCTGCGCTGAATCACGTCACCGCGAAAGAACTGCGTACGCGTTTTTTCGCCTTCGACAATTTTGTAGTAAACCGTAATGGTGTCACCCGCCTTGAATGAAGGGAAGTCCTTCTTCTCAATGTAGGTCTCCTGAACGTACTTAATCAGATCCATGATCTAGAAATTATGCAATTCAAACGGCAACGTACTTCACTTTGAAGCAGAGGTTGGGTCTGCGGAATCCCTTTTGGCGTAGTTCCTCCAGGGGCGGCAAAGGTAGTGCGAAAAACGACGTAATTAACTACCCGCGCAATCTTGGTAGTTCGGGCTAACGCGAAGGGCCGTTTCGGCCTTCTTGCGCGCCACCCAGGCTTCGAGCACCTCCTGGCGGCGCTTGTTTTCCACGTAATTTTTTAGCAAGGCCAAGTCTTGGTCCAGATTGGCGCGGTGCGGCTCGACTTTGCTGCGCAACTGAATGATGCGAAAGAACTCCTTGCCTTGGGGGTCGCGAACCAAAGAGGCCTCGCTGATGCTGCCGGTCGCTAAGTTTTGAATCGCATAAAAAACGCCGCGGTCGAGTTGATCTATGCTGAACTTCACGTCCATGGTATTGGGATTCAGCATGATGCCCGCGTTAAGCTTGGTTTCTTCGTCTTGAGAAAACTGCTGGGCGGCGGCTTCAAACGTTAAGGTTCCGGCCACGACGGCGCTGCGAATGCTGTCAAGGCGCTTCTGCGCGGCATCTAAATCTTTTTGCTCCAGCTTGGGCTTGACCAAAATGTGGCGCAGGTCCAATTCTTCGCCGCGCTTCGCCTGAAGCTGCACAATGTGGTACCCAAACTCTGTGCGGAACGGCTTAGAAATTTCTCCAATGGCCAGGTTGTACGACACGGCATCAAATTCCTTGACGAATTGTCCGCGCTTAATCCCCTTGTACTCGCCGCCATTTCGGTTGGAACCCGGATCCTCGGAATACAAAATGGCCATGGTCGCAAAGCTGGAACCGTTGAGAATGCGTGTGCGCAGCTGCTCGAGCCGTTCCATGGCCTCCTTTTCGGCTTTTTCGCTCACAATCGGGTTTAAGATGATCTGCGCCAACTCAACTTCAGTACCAATGAGGGGCAGGGAATCGAGCGGAAGCTTGCGGATTTCTTGCTCAACTTCAACTGGGGTCACTTTTACGTTCTCGGTCAAGGTGCCCTGCATGCGCTGCGCTGTCATCTGGTTCTTCATCAGGGGACGCATCTCCTCTTTGATCTCGAGAATGGACTTTTTGTAGTATTCCGTGAGGCGTCGCTCGCTGCCAATTTGCGCGACGAGCTGTTCAATGCGGCGGGAGATGTTGTCGTCGATCTCTGAGTCGCTCACCACGACCGAATCGATGGCGGCATGGTGAATTAGGAGTTTTTCAAGAATGAGCTCTTGGAGCACGTCGCAGTCGCTGCGGTCTTGACCTTCGCGCTTGAGGGTCTCGCGCATGATGCTGACGTCTGACTGCAAAATCAACTCGTTGCCCACTACGGCGACGACGCCGTCGGCCAGTATGGGCTGTGCTAGGGCGGAATGGCAAAATGCTACCGCGAAGATCGAGGCGGCGAATAGGGAGCGAATGGTCATGGGCATAGCAAGGGCAAACGTACGGCGGATCAAAACTTAGGCGCCTACGTGCGCATTTCGTGCCAAAAGTTCACGGGCCAAGTTGAGGTAGTTCTCTGCGCCGGTCGACGCCGCGTCGTAAACCATAATCGGCTCGCCAAACGAGGGCGCCTCGCTCAACCGAACGTTGCGCGATATGACGGTGTCAAACACGAGCTGCTGAAAATGCTGGCGCACCTCGTCGACCACTTGATTACTCAACCGAAGGCGCGAATCGTACATCGTGAGGAGCATGCCTTCGATCTGCAGCTGGGCATTCTGCAGGCTTTGTACTGAACGAACCGTGTTGAGCAACTTACCTAATCCCTCGAGGGCAAAGTACTCGCACTGAATGGGAATGATGACCGAATCAGCGGCAGTCAGCGCGTTGAGCGTAACGAGTCCCAGGGAAGGCGCGCAGTCGATCAAAATGTAGTCGTAGTCGGCCTTTACCTCGGCAAGGGCAGACTGAAGCATGTACTCTCGGCGGGGCTTATCCACCAGCTCCAGCTCGGCCGCAACGAGGTCGAGGTGCGCGGGCATCAGGCTCAAATTGGGGTTGCGCCCGTCGACAATGGCCTGGCCGGGGGGCACAGCGTGCTCGAGCACGTGGTAGGTGCCCGTTTTTGGCTCGGTTGGGTCGTAGCCCAAGGCCGACGTCGCATTGGCCTGAGGATCGGCATCGATGAGCAGCACGCGCTGCTCCAAAACGCCCAAGGCGCTGGCCAGGTTGACCGCGGTAGTCGTCTTACCGACTCCGCCTTTTTGGTTTGCAACGGCGATGATTTTTCCCACAGCGGCGAAGGTAGCGCGAGACCCGGACCTACTCGTGGCTTGTGGAAAACTTAATCCTTTGCGCCGGTGCGGGGAGCAATCGCCGTTCGCACCACGCCGCAGTGGAGCATTTCGTCACCAAAGTAGGGGTTCATGACTACTTTTTCGCGGCTGATCCACGTCGCCCCTTCGTAGTCGAAGGCCATCGGACAAAACTGCAGGTAGAGGCTGTCTTCACCCGGCTTGGACTCAAGCGAAACGAGGTAGGCTTGCGTGAGGCTGTAGAAGGCTTTGCGCTGGGTCTCGAGGTCGCTGCTCGAAGCGATTTGGCGCACCGACGAACGAAGTTGGTCGCCGGGACTGTTGGCTGTCCAGAGCGAATCCAAGTGCTTAGCGGCGTTTTGGGCTTCAATGGGGTCCGAAGAGACCAACGCGTCTTTGATGCGCAAGTACTGGTCCAGCGGAACCTCGGCGTAGGAGTCCTTTAGGTAGGTTCCTTGTGCGGGTTCTGCACGAGTGGTGAATTCTTGGTCTTCGGGTGCGGAACAAGCGGCCAGCACAGCAGCGGCGGCAATCAGTGCGTACTTCATGCCCCAAAATTAGGCGCTAGTTGCGTGCGTCGCGCATCGGATTGCTCCGCCATAGCTGAGCTCCGGTTGGCTTCGGAAGCGCTTCCAGATGAAGGTCGGCATCGCCGCCCCATACGTTGTTGTACTGGTCAATGTCGGCGAGTTCGCGGAACGGATCCAAGTCAATCGACACCGCCTTTTTGGGTAAAAACACGGTTTTGGTGATTTCTTGTTCGCTCTGAATCCAGATTTCGGCGGGCCAGCGCTCAATGTGCGAGCTTCCGTCGGCAAACGTGTAGCGCACGACCACGGGCATTATTAGTCCCCCCGCGTTCTTCACGGTGATTTCGTGAAGGTATCCGCTCGGACCCGGCTTGAGCGCAGTCAAACGCTTGGCGTCGGCTTTGCTCACGGCGTGGCGGTTGTACTCGGTCACGTAAAAATCGCGGTAGGCGGGATCTTTATCGACCTTGGTCGGGCGGTTGCTGGTTTCGTTTCGTTGGTTCCCAATAAACGCGGCGTACTCCGCGTCGGCTTCGGCCTTGCGCTGGGCTTCGAGTTCCTTGGGGTCCAGCGTTGGAACCGCCGCAATGCGCACTTTGCTCAGTTCCTGATCTACGGCTTCGGTGGTGTAAAACCATCCGCGCCAGAACCAGTCCAGGTCTACGCCGCTGGCATCTTCCATCGTTCTGAAAAAGTCTGCAGGCGAGGGGTGCTTGAAGGCCCAGCGGGTGCAGTAGGTTTTAAATGCATGGTCAAAAAGTTCGCGGCCCATCACGGTTTCGCGCAAAATATTAAGTGCCGTAGCCGGCTTTCCGTACGCGTTGTTGCCGAACTGAAGGATGCTCTCCGAATTCGTCATAATAGGTACTTGGTTAAGGGCCGGAGAACGCATGTACTCGACAATTTTGTAGGCTGGTCCGCGGCGAGAAGGGTAGTTGACGTCCCACTCCTGTTCGGTGAGGTACTGCACAAAGGTGTTAAGGCCTTCGTCCATCCAGGTCCACTGGCGCTCGTCACTGTTGATGATCATGGGGAAGAAGTTGTGGCCCACCTCGTGGATGATGACGCTGATCATGCCCAACTTCTCGGCTTCGGAGTAGGTTCCGTCGGGATCAGGACGTCCGCCGTTGAAGCAAATCATCGGGTATTCCATGCCGATGTCGTCGGTGTGGACCGAAATGGCGCGCTCATACGGGTAGTCGACCGTGTACTTGGAGTAGGTCTCGATGGTCTGCGCCACGGCGCGGGTTGAGAACTGTTCCCAGAGCGGATTTCCTTCTTTGGGGTAGAACGACTCGGCGAGGGTGGTGCGGTTGCCCACCTTGACGGTCATGGCGTCCCAAATGAACTTGCGGCTCGTGGCAAAGGCAAAGTCGCGCACGTTTTTGGCCGAAAACAACCAGGTTTTGGTGCTCGTAGCCTTGGTCTTTTCGCGCTCACGGGCCTCGGCTTCGGTGGCGATGATCACCGGTTTGTCCGTGGTTTTGCGGGCTTCGGCGAGGCGCTGGCGCTGGGTGGCCGAAAGCACGCTCGTTTCGTTGGTCAGCGTACCCGTGGCTGCCACAAGGTGGTCGCTGGGCACGGTAATGGCGACTTTATAGTCCCCAAACGGCAGGGTGAACTCGCCCTGACCCAAAAACTGCTTGTGCTGCCATCCGACGTTGTCGCCGTACACGGCCATGCGCGGAAAAAACTGGGCTATGGTGTACAGGGTGTTGCCTTCTTCGTCAAAGTGCTCGTACCCGCTGCGGCCGCCGTCTTTCATGCGGTCGTTGATGAGGTAGTTCCAGGCGACGTAAAAGCGGACGCTCTGACCCGGAGCCAAAGCCGCCGGAAGGTCGATCCGCATCATCGTGTTGTTAATCACGTAGGGGAGCTTGCCTCCGGTCGCGGACTTTACCTCGGTTACGTTAAATCCGCCTTGGTATTTGTCGACGTACTGCTCGTTGATTTGTTCGGGCGTGATTGACGAAGGAATGCTGCCTTTCTTGCTCTGGTCCGTCATCGAACCGGGCTTCATCATGTTTTGGTCCAGTTGGACCCACAAATAGGTTAGCGCGTCAGGGCTGTTGTTGCGGTAGGTGATCCATTCCGTGCCGGTAAGGACGTGCGTCTTTTCGTCGAGGTTCAGTTGAATGTCGTAGTCCGCTCGGTTTTGGTAGTAGGCGTGCCCCGGAGCCCCCGCCGCATTGCGGTAGCTGTTGGGCGTTGGCAGTTCCTGTTCCAGTTGGCGGAATTTGCTGTGCGCCAATCGGTCAGCGGGGACGTGCTGGGCTTGCGCGCCCAGATGAAGAAGGCTCGCGCACGCTGTCGCGAAGAGGATGGAGTTTTTCATGCCAAGTACCATTGAGATGCCAAATGTAGCGAAATACCGAGGGTCAGCGCCCCCAGAGCGAGGGCAAAATCTTTGGGCGAAAAACCCCGGGCCGAGGCCATCCAGCGAACGGCAAAAACCGCCACGACGACGCTCAGTTGACCGAGTTCAATTCCGCCCGCAAACCAGCCCCACGCGGCCCAAAGCGCCCCAGAATCAGTGGGTAGTAGCGGCCCAAGATCTTTGGCAAATGCCAGACCGTGAATCACACCAAAAGCCGCTGCCACTGCGAGTTCAGGGCCTAACCAACCACGCCGGTTGCTTTTTGGAGCGCCTTTGAACCACACTACGCGCCCGGCCGTGAACACCAAGGTGGCGAGCACGCCGCCCTCAACCCAGGTTTCGTTTAAGGGTAAACTAAGTGCGACTTGGGTCGCCATGGCAATTGTGTGTCCTAGGGTAAATGCGGTGAGGGCACCCAGCCAAAGTTTGTAGTCCCTTGGTGCAAAAGGAGCAATCAGGGCTGCCACAAAGAGAAGGTGGTCCCAGGCGGTGACGTCCAGGATGTGGTAGAAGCCCAATTCTGCAATGGGAGGTACGTTCACCGCAATTCAATTTTAGGGTTGGTAGCCGTGCTTACGGCATCAAGGCGGCCCTTGGGGCCGCGCACAAAGTATACATTTCGCTGGTCTTCAAAGCGCTCGTGGAG
>JACCDM010530949.1_pt1 | contig 24091 bp, 17 predicted proteins | sample 7445851 | NCBI WGS metagenome assembly JACCDM01 (sample SAMN15323438, study PRJNA562643) | freshwater metagenome | isolation source: river surface water | place: USA:Blue River Watershed | collected 2017-08-16
ACTGAATCCGGACAAGTCAAATTCGTTCCGATTTTATAAATTTTACCATTGCGTATCCAAAGATCAGCTTTGATATTCCCTTGCTGGGTATTGGTGCAAATGGTTGCATTGCGGAACACGAAATTGACTGGTTTAGGTAAGCTCACATTTCCATAAGGATTGAATGGATAACGGAGTTCGGGTAACTCAACAATCTTGTCAGATTTTTTAATAGAACTAGAATCTGTCGTTTTAGTTAGTATCGATTTCCAAGGTTTCAAGTTTGCGTCTAAAGGGCTTAAATAAACACCTTCCATTCCTGCAGCAGTAATTTCTCCAATCAACTGTAATTCCACTAGAGAATCCTTCTGAGGCACTTCATTTAAAAAATACTTTTTAGGGTAATTGAAGCTAATACGAACTTGCTGTCTGTTAACTGAAACGTTGACTTTTAACTTACTCTTTGTGTTATCTTTGGTATTTACCAAACTCCATTCATAATCATTTAAATTCCCTTTACAGATAAGTTGAAATGGGAAATTCAAACCTTCAGTATTCATGGCATAAGTTCCTCTTAAATCTTGTGCATAATTATCTTTCAATACGTATGGAGCACCTTCAATCCAATTCTGAATAAGTAGGGTTTTATCCTCAAATAAAGGCCCATTACACAAAATGAAATTAGCATGTTTTCCAATTTCAATACTGCCATATTCCTTTTGAATTCCTAGGTAGCTAGCAGGTTTGATGGTTAAAGCCGCCAAAGCAGATTTCTCACTCCAACCGCTATGCACAGCTTTTCTTAAATTTTTCAAGAATTCATCTGCACTTTTGCAACCGTTTGCAGTTATAACGAAGTCGATATTATTTTCAGCAAGATATCTCGGATTAAAAGGTGCGCACTCCCATGATTTTAAGTCGGTCCAAGAAACATGTTGGGCATCCAAAGGGTTATTTGCCGCAAGTGCTTTAGGGAAATTTATCGGTACAATTAAGTGAAGATTATTCCCGACATAGTCTTTAAGATGCTTAAAGTCATTGCCATTTGTTTTTATCCAAAAGGTCTGATTAAATTCTTTCGATAATTGATGCGCACGCAGTACGTTTAACGGATCTTCAGCTTGGAATAAAACAGGAGATTTGAAACTCTTTTGATAAGCTTCCACTGATAAATTCCTCTCTGGCAAGCCTGTTTGACCATCATAATACAACTGTCGTAATAAGGCAATACTTCCCATAAGTGAAGAGGGATAATCTTGAGAACTCGATCCTTTACTAAACGAAAAACAAGAAGTAATATTTGCCCTCAAAAGAGACAGCTGATCTCCGTTATCAGTGAAATTTACTAATGATGATGTACCGCGAGCGATACCATCGGTTTGGTGTACGAGCGCCATTCCGAAGCCGAAAGTCCTATAATTACTTGCTTGCGCGTTATCTTGCGAAAACAATACAGATGCATCCGTCTCAGGATGAATTGCCTGATTCCAATAATAAGCTCCTTTCTTCTTAGACAAATATTGTTCTCCGGCACCACTTTTTTCTGTCTTTGCCAACTTCGCAACACCATAATCACTATACAAATCGATAAAGGAAGGATACATGTAAAGTCCCTTGCAATCGACAACCTGAGCATCAGTATAATCTTTAGAATTCAAACTTGCAATGCTTTTTGAATCTGCAATCACCACAATGATTCCTTTTTTTATAATCACTATTGCGTCGGTCTTAACAATACCATCCGTACCATAAACTACATTCACATGTTCTAAACGATAGGTATTAGTACGATCATCATGCACTCCATTTACAGGACGTGTAATCGACTGAGCATATAAAGTGCTTATAGAGAAACAAAAGCATAAAATAATGGCAGAGAATTTCATTGCACGAAATTAAAGATTCAGCTTTTAAGATAGAATAAATTAGCTAAAAAGCGTAATTTTAGCATAATGAATACAGGGTTAATTTTGATTGGCATGGGCGGACATTCTTTCGTTGTAACGGAAGCAGCTCGTCAGTGTAAAACAGAAATTGTTGGTTATATGGATCAACAAGAAAAGACCTTAAATCCTTTTGGACTAGAATATTTAGGTTCGGAGCAAAACAATCTTCTCTTAGAACAATTGCGTGCGAATACTTTTCATTTGTCAATTGGTGATAACAACTTGCGTAAGAAAATTGCATTGCATCTCAATTCGCATGAAGTAAGTTTTAGTACAATTTGTCATCCTTCAAGTGTTATCGCTAACAACAGTGAAATTGGCTTTGGTAGTTTTTGTTCTGCCAATTCAGTTATTCAACCGCTAGCTAAAATAGGACATCATTGTATCATCAATACTGCAGCCATTATTGAGCATGAATGTGTAATCGGCGATTTTTCACACATTGCTCCAGGCGCTGTTTTATGCGGCAATGTACAAATTGGTGAAGGCACTTTAGTTGGCGCAAGGACTGTTATTCGTCCGGGAATTCACATCGGTAAAAATTGTGTTATTGGAGCTGGCTCTGTGGTGGTTAAAAACATTCCAGACAACAGTATAGTATTCGGGAATCCTGCAAAATAGAAATTAAATGAAACACTTAAATTCACTGATATCTAATAAAAGTAGCATAAAGGAGGCTCTTGCTAAATTTAATCAATTGGCACCGGAGGCCTTGGCACAGACTACTTTATTTGTATTTGGATCTAAGAAAAATATAGTGGGCGTGCTTACTGAAGGGGATATCCGTCGTGCAATGCTTGCGGGAATTAATTTGGAAGAAAGTGTTGAAATTGCAATGAATAAGCAGTTTCAGTATTTTGATAATAAAAACTACTGCGAAGAGAAACTAGAGATTTTTAAAAAGAAAAAAATACGTTTCATTCCTTTCTTAAATAAAGACAAGACATTAAGTCATGTAATCGATCTGAATGATTTGCATGCTGTTTTGCCTATCGAAGCCGTAATTATGGCAGGCGGCAAAGGAGAACGTCTTCGTCCACTAACCTTAGACATGCCGAAGCCGATGTTGAAGGTTGGCACTAAACCAATTTTGGAACATACCATTTTGCGTCTTAAAAAGTTTGGGGTTTCTAAGTTTCATTTGAGCGTAAATTACCAGAAAGAGAAAATACAATCTTATTTTGAAAATGGAACCAATTACGGCTGTTCGATCAATTATCTTATTGAAAAAGATCCTTTAGGCACAATAGGAAGTGTTGGCTTAGCCAAAAACATTCAATCTGATTATCTCTTGGTGATGAATGGCGATTTGCTTACCAATATTGATTTCAAAGCATTCCATCAAGTCGCGTTAAAATCGAAAGCAGCCATCTGTATCGCAACTATTGAGCATTATGTAGACATTCCTTATGCCGTTTTAGAGCAAAATGGAAACAAAGTGAAAGGTCTTATGGAAAAACCGAAAATGGCCTACCCTGTAAACGCTGGTATTTATATGATTCGAAAAGATCTGTTAAAATGGATTCCATCAAAAAAGGTTTTTCATGCTACAGACCTTATACAGAAGGCCTTGGATAAAGGAGAGAAGGTACATTCCTTCCCTATCAATGGCTATTGGACAGATATAGGAAGATTGGAAGATTATCAAAAAGTACAGCTAGACATACAGCATTTAAATTGGTAAGGTTTTCATAACGGGAAATGTTGATTTTTAGGGTATTTATACTTATATTTGTGTCCCTAAAAAAACGGATTTCATGAAAAAATTTGCCTTAGCTCTATTTATTGGGCTTTTGTCAATTACTTTGGGTACAAATGCTCAAGTAATTACCGCTATTGACTCTGTTCAATACATTAATTCTACCGACTTATCTATTGGAAACGACCTTTCATACCATAATGGTGATACTTTATGGATTCAAGGCGTTTGTACGTTCCAACCTTGTTTATATGCGCAATCAGGTAGCACAGGCTATCCTCAACGTGTAGCAAGCTTTCTTCAAAATCCTGGAAGTACAGGATTTGGAGGGATTCAAGTATTTATCGATCCAGGTGCAATTGGAATGACAAGTGCGAACGATTCTGTTCATGCTTTGGACAACTACACCAACTTCGTTAACAATTTCCAACCAGGTACATTGGTTAAATGTAAAGGTATCGTTTCGAATTTCGGAGGCAATACTCAATTCTTGTTGGTAAAAACTCCGTCAGTAGCTTTAGGAGCTGCAGCAATGCCTTCTCCGATCGTTATTACCGTTGATTCACTTTCTAAATTGAATTCACAAACAGCTTCGCAATCTATCCAATATCTTTCAGGAGAGAAATACGAAGGGATGTATGTACAAATCAATAATCCAATCGTAACAAATGTTAGCACTACAACAGCTAATCGTTACCGTTGGTCTATTACAGATGGTGCTGGTAATATTATCACTATCCAAGATAACCTTTCAGGTAATTTCACCAATACCGCTTATGATCAGTTCTGTACTACAGGTGGTGTGAGCTATACGCCAAACACCTACACTGGTTATCCTAATGGAACCGCGTTAAGTTATGTTCGTGGTATCGTAGTTCAAAATACGAACAGTACAACGGGTGAGAAATATTATTCATTAGCACCTGTATTATTATCAGATGTTGGAGGTCCTACATTTGCCCCTCCTGTTATTTCCAACGTGCACATCAATCCTTTCTGCCCTACCTCAACACAGAGCGTAAATGTTTATGCAGATGCAACTGACGACTCTAGCGTAGTATCTGTAAAAGTTCATTATGCTTTTGGCTTAAGCAATAACACTTTCACTGCTGTGAACGCAAGTTTAACTACAGGTTCAACTTACATGGGTGTGATTCCTGCTACTACTACTGACAGCACTTGGGTGAAATACTTTATCGAAGCTGTTGATAATGGTGGTCATTCAAAATTCTATCCAGATGCAGTTGCAACTAACTCTTATTACCTTGCAATCGATAAAGGAATCAATTCTATTGCAGCCATTCAAGGTCGTACCTTTACCAATGGATCATCTATTTATGTAAACGATTCATTAACGAACCTTAGCATTGAAGGGGTTGTTACTTCTACTTCTCAAACAGATGACTTAGGATTAGTAGCTATTCAAGATGGCACCAACTTATTCAGTGGAATCTTCATAGCAGGTGGCAATGTAAGTAATTTACACCGTGGCGAACGTATTCGTATCAGCTCAGCTAAAGTAACTGAGAACTTCTTTGTTACAACATTGAACAATCCTAGTTTCACAATTTTATCTAGTGGAAATACACTTCCAACACCAATCACTAACTTCCCTATCGATTCGTTCATCGCCAACCGTCACACGATTGCAGAACCTTACGAGGCGATGTTATTAGGAGTTACTAACGTAGCTGTGATTGATACAAATCCTGATTTCTCTGCTGGAAGAAACTATGGTGAATTTAGTGTGCACCCAACTTCAAGCGTTGCTAAAGGATTACGTTGCGATGATCAATCTAATGATATCTGGTTTGGTTTCAATACGGATTCAGTTGCTATTGGACAAAACCTATGTTTTGTAAACGGAATTTGTACGTACTCTTTTGGTAACTGGAAATTGTTGCCACGCAACTTAAGCGACATCTGTGGATTTACTACTAACTACAGCAAACAAATTACCAACTTCAGTATTAACTCTATTCCGGCTTTCATCAACCAAAGCGCAAAAACAATTACTATTACTTTAGCTACTGGTACAAATGTAACCGCATTAAGTCCTGCAGTTAATTTCTTAGGTCAAGTTTTATCACCAAATTCAGGTGTTGCAACCGACTTCACTAACCCTGTTAACTACGTGGTTACTGCAGCTGATAATACCACTGTAACCTATGTGGTGACTGTAACAGTTTTGAGTGGAATTGAAGAAATCGGCTTAAATGCAGTTTCCTTGTTCCCAAATCCAACTGCGAATCAAATGAACATTCAATTGAATGCAACCCAAAACAATACCCTTCAATTAGAAGTATTAAATGGTGTTGGTCAAGTTGTTTACACCAACAAAGCTCGCGTTAGCAATGGCAATAACAACTATTCTTTAAATGTTGCAGAATGGAATAATGGCGTTTATTTCTTGCAAATCAGTGCTCCGAACGGTATGAAGTCGACTCATCGCTTCTCTGTCGCTCACTAATTCATTCATCGATATTCTAAAAAGCCCCTCCAAACAGAGGGGCTTTTTATTTATAACATATTTGGGCATTAGCAGTCATTTTGATAAATTTGCAACATGAGTACAAATACGAGAATTTACTTTGACAATGCAGCTACCACTGACATTGATCCAATCGTTGCCGAAGCGATGATTCCGCTTATTAAAGAAGGTTTTGGCAACCCCTCTTCTATTTATTCTTATGGAAGAGAAATCAAATCGGTTTTGGAAGGAGCTCGTAAATCGGTTGCTCAATTATTGGGTGCAAACCCCGGAGAAATTTTCTTTACTTCTGGTGGAACAGAGAGTGCAAATATGATTCTCCGTCGCGCGGTATATGATCTAGGTGTAAAACACATCATTTCCTCTCCAATCGAACACCACTGCGTTACACATACTGTCGATGATATCGATCGTCTAGGTCATGCAAAAGCCCATTGGGTAGCCCTATTAGAAGACGGTTCAATTGACTTAACTGATTTAGAAGAAAAGTTAAAATCTTTAAAAGGAGAAAAAACAATCGTTTCATTAATGCATGCCAATAATGAAATCGGGAACCTATTAGATATTGAAAAAGTAGGTGCTTTAGTGCATTCTTATGACGCGCTTTTCCATTCAGACACTGTACAAACGATTGCGCATTATAAATTCAATTTAAAAGAAATGCCAGTAGACTTTATCACTGGCTCCGGTCATAAATTTCATGGACCTAAAGGAACAGGTATTGTTTACATTAGTGATAAAGTAAAAATTCATCCGTTTATAACTGGAGGTGGTCAAGAACGGAATATGCGTGCAGGAACCGAAAACGTATATGGCATTGCTGGATTCGCGAAAGCAATGGAAATCGCTTACGCTAATTTTGAAGCTGAAAAAGCACATATTTCTGCTGTTAAGGAATATATGCGTGAACAGCTAAAACAAAACTTCCCTGACATTGGCTTTAATGGAAATCAAGGCGAATGGTCATTATACACGGTATTAAGTACTGCATTTCCTAAAAATGAAAAAACAGAAATGTTGCTCTATACCTTAGATATGGCGGGCATTTGTGTTAGTGGAGGTTCAGCTTGTAGCAGTGGCGCTTCTGCGGGAAGTCATGTAATTCAAGCCTTATATAAGGGGCAAGCAAATCAAAGTACTATTCGTTTCTCATTCTCGAAAAACAATACGAAAGAACAAGTGGATATTGTCATTAATAAACTAAAAGAGCTTTTAGCCTAGTTAGAAAAAGATATTCATAAAAAAAGGGATAACATCGTTATCCCTTTTTTATTTGGTATAGTTAATATTTACAATGGAATATTACCATGCTTTTTACGAGGATTGTTTACCACCTTATTTTCTAACATCGCATAAGCACGTATTAATTTCAAACGCGTTGTAGCCGGTTCGATCACCTCATCAATAAAGCCACGAGCTGCTGCACCATAAGGGTTTGCAAATTTCTCTGCATATAAATCCGTTTTCTCCTTTAATGCTTGTTCAGGATTGGCAGCTTTCTCAATTTCCTTTTTGAAGATAATTTCAACCGCACCTTTCGCTCCCATAACAGCAATTTCAGCTGTTGGCCACGCATAGTTCATATCAGCGCCGATATGTTTACTATTCATAACATCATAAGCACCACCATAAGCTTTACGTGTAATCACCGTCACTTTCGGAACGGTTGCTTCACTTAACGCATACAACAATTTCGCTCCGTTAGTAATAATACCATGCCACTCCTGATCTGTTCCTGGAAGGAATCCTGGCACATCTACCAATACCAACAATGGAATATTAAAACAGTCACAGAAACGCACAAAACGAGCGCCTTTACGACTAGAATTGATATCCAACACACCTGCTAAAACAGCTGGCTGATTTGCTACAATACCAACGCTTTTTCCTGCAATACGTGCAAAACCAACTACGATGTTCTCAGCCCAATCTTTATGTACTTCTGTAAAACTTTCTTCGTCAATTAATCCTTCAATCACCTCGCGCATATCATAAGGCTGGTTAGGATTTTCAGGAATCAACTTATTCAAAGCCTCTCTACGTTCATCACTCAATACTTCATAAGGAAGTGAATTAGGCTTCTCCTCACAATTTTGTGGCATATAACTCAACAAGCGTTTCAATAACTGAATAGCTTCTACTTCATTGCCACAAGTAAAATGTGTCACACCACTTTTAGAAGCATGTGTATTCGCACCACCCAAATCCTCGCTGCTCACCTCTTCATGCGTAACCGTCTTAACCACGTTTGGACCTGTTACAAACATATAACTCGACTTCTCTACCATCATGATAAAATCTGTGATAGCAGGAGAATATACAGCACCACCAGCACAGGGTCCCATGATTGCAGATAACTGAGGAATCACACCAGATGCAACGGTATTACGATAAAAGATATCAGCATAGCCACCTAATGAAACCACCCCTTCTTGAATACGCGCTCCGCCACTATCATTCAATCCAATAACTGGCGCACCGTTCTTCATAGCTAAATCCATTAGCTTACAGATTTTCTCTGCATGCGTTTCGCTTAAAGAACCTCCGAAGACAGTAAAGTCTTGTGAGAAAACATATGTCAAGCGACCATTGATAGTTCCGTAGCCAGTAACTACCCCATCTCCTAAATAGATTTCTTTCTCCATGCCGAAGTCAGTAGAACGATGAGTAACCATCATTCCAATCTCTTCAAATGAGCCTTCATCCATTAACAAGTCTATTCTTTCGCGAGCCGTAAGCTTTCCTTTTTTATGTTGCGAAGCAATACGTTCTACCCCACCACCTAATTTGGCCTTTTCAATCTTTTCGTTTAGTATGTTCAAATGCTTTTCCATAATATAATTTCGTTCTCAAATTTACATAAAACCCTGCGAATTACCTTATCGCATCAAATACATCTTTCCAAATCCACTCTTAAAATAGGCATCTGCTCCCGAGCTCAAAATATCCATATTTTGCCCGTCTAATTTAGTAACAACACGATAGAAATAAACTCCGTTACCCAAAGGGTCGCCATATTGATCAGTACCATCCCAAGCATAGGTGCTGATATTTCTACCTATGTGCAAATCCAAACCAAGTTCATTTAATGTCAATTCTCGCACCATTTTACCACTCACACTAAAAATTTGTATTTTGAAATAATCTGGCAAAACGCTTCCTGTCAATGTAAAGACAAATCGCGTACTCGAGGTGAACGGATTTGGATAATTCATTACCTGGGTAATACTTGAGTTAGTAATTACATTAAATCCAATTTCATAACTTAAATCACCAGCTAAATTCCCGCTACGATCCAAACCTTGCACCTTCAATTTGTATTCTCCATCTTGGTTCAAACTAGGATTTAATTTTAATCGAGCCGTATTCGTTTTGGCCCCCTTTTGTGCAGGATAAAAAACCAAACCAGAGTTTGCACTAGTTTGTTGAACATAGGTGGTGCTGTTAGGAGATTTTAGCCAGGCGTTTAAAACATTAATACTATCTAATGTTAAGAACAAATTCTCATCATTCAATCTAACTTCAATTTCAGGATGCGGACTAACAATATCTCCATCTAAAATGCGCTGGCGATCGAAGGTGACATCCAATATAGGATTCACATTATCACGAGTTACTAGGAAACTAAGCTTAGCTAAATTATTAAAATGATGTTGCTCAGGTTTGTGATAATAATTGCTTGGGTTTAATTCTATCAACAAGGTATTCAAACCAACAAGATTCATCGAATTCAACTTTAAATAAGCCCAAACCGTGTCTGCAGAAGGCATTTTACGATATACCTGATAAAATACATCCTGCTGATTATTCGCTTTAATCAAGGTGTATTTCACTCGTAAAGTATCAAAGGCCACTGCACTAATATTTCTCACTAACCATTTCATTACAAATGGATCGCCACGTTGTAGTGTATCTTTATGAACGTATTGTCCTCCATTTTTATCTAAGGCAACATCTGGTAATGGAGAATAATTTACGCGCCAATATTGTAATTGAGCCGGAGTTCTATGTATCGTATCTTTACTTGTCAAACGCAATTTCAGTTGTGGATATTGAAGAGCATTGATAAAGTTTAAATTGATGTCTGCGGTGCTAGCAGTGGAATTAGTATAAACAACCGTTTCCAATCCAGCTGTATCTATACCAATTACTTCTAATAGATCAACATCCGTACTTGGTGTTTCATATGGAGTATAACGCCAGTGTACACTCGACCAACTTTGCGCTGGTCCTATTAGAGTTGAGGTAACAGACCCTTTGAACCAATTCCCATAAAATTGAAAAGAGGTATCCACTAATCCACCAGGCAGTCCTGCTTGGACCTCATGTACTGGATATCCATGTCCGCCCTTTCTTCCAAAATAAACATAAGTACGGGAAGCAGTCATGGTATCAAGAACGGTAGTACCTAAAACGGTATGTAAAGTATTACGTAAACTAGGGTCAAATCCTGCTGGATTAAATGCGTTTATACTATAAAGTAAAACATAGGCTCCGTCAGGTACATAGTTGTTCAAGAAGTTACTTAAATAGGATTGTTGCTGCGTAACGGAGCTCGCAGTATTGTTTGGAGAAAAGGCCCCCCAAGTATTCGCAGTGAGATAGCCATTGGTTAAATACTGAAACACATTTAAGGTTTGATTCCCCGAACAATTATAATCGCCCTGCTGAATGTTGGGATAATTACTAATAAACGGAGTACCCGTAGACGAATCGAGCACGGCAATATTAAAGCCTCCATACGCAGGAGATGGTCCTCCAAAAACGCCATATGGAATACAGGATCCACCATTATTCATTTTTTGATAATCCAGATAAGCCGCAACTTGATCACTTGTTCCATTACCAAAATCGCGCACTTTCATTGTTCGGATATTATTCGCATAATGAAATACACGATCAGCCTCTAAACTCTTAGTTAAGTAAGCATCATTTTTGAATTCAAAATAATGTGATTGATCCCAACCTGTGGAAGAACCCTTAATATAGGTAAAGGAGGAAATATGCCAATTCAATTGATGATTCCCATATAGAGTATCTACAGCTACGCGCCAATAATAAACAGTACTATCCATCCACTTTTTGATTCCGCCCTTCCATTGTAAAACTCCACCAACTTGTCTAACATAATTAGTCTGACGCAAGCTGCTATTAAATAAGGCAGTAGTATCCGATTCAATACGATAATAACGTGCAGGGGCATTCGCCTCCACGGTACTCGCCTTTAGATAAAAGTTAGTGGTGTCCCCGACAATAGCGTATGGGTAAGGAAAGATGGGTAAGATATCTAGGGAAGAAACAGAAAAGCTTATCGAAGCTTGATTGTTATTATCATCAATTTCAGATAACTTGTTTTGAGGATCTAAGATTACCGTTAATTTATTCAATCCTAATGCGCGATCCGGTTCTGTATTTAAAACGATATCAAAAGATTGATTATAAGAAGGTGTGGCAATACGTAATTGCTGAACTAAACTAGGAACAGATCCTGGACTCATATCTGCCTTTGGAAAATAACGAAGAACAAGAATATCTAATGAATCCTTCTTATACTTACCGATATTTCGCACATCAAATAGTAAATGAAATTGACCTCCTTGCTCAAAGGTAATATTACGCGGATTTAAACGCATTAAGGTAGAATCTATGACGTAATCCGCATCAGGATGTGGATTAATTCGTATCGCAGGATCTCCGTTCAACAACATTTGCTCTGCTGCAATAATTATATCTTGTGAATTAATATTTTGATTACGGAGTAAAGAATCTCGAGTAATTCGAATACACTCACCTATCGTATTTCCGTAATTTCTTTTTGAAATATTTTGATATAAGGTATTAGAAAAATAATTCAAGCCCGTGGAGATCCCTAAATCACTGGTAGATAGATATCCAATAGCTCCTATATTCGGATTAGAGGTGGTGTCAGGAACAATGAATCGTTCACTTAGTCCTCTTTGCTTGTTTGGATCGTTAGCGGGATCTTCAAATAAATTACCTGTAAAACATCCATTTGAAATCATCAATGGAAAACGTCCATAATTCTTATACGAACCTGGATTATCAATCGCAAATTCTAAGGTTGAAAAGGCAGAATGCCCAAAGAAATTGATGATAGAAACTCCATCATTAATAAGCGAATCTAATTTAGCCGAAGAAGACATTTGTACCGGAGCAGAGCTAGTTTTCTTAAACACATGCACTTTGCCTCCAAAGCAAGTGTCCTCAATAATTACCTTCATAGGCTCAGCCAAAGGATTTGCATACATGGTATTCAAATAACCATCAAATAATTGCTGCTGGTAAATATCACTGCCCCCTGAAAGATGAATCACCTGTTTCATCCAATCCTTATTCAACACGCTTTGTTCTCCCGTTCCTGCACTCTCCCTTTGTTGCCGCTCATACCATTGTAGTTTATCAAGATAAACTTTAATTTCTCTTGGAGTGTAGACAGATAATCGACTAATCGCTAAATGACTAAATTTATCATGTTGCCAGGCGGTTAATAATTCATCGGCACCAGGATTTCCAAAGGTGGGGATTGAGTTCAACTTATATCGATTTGCATTTCTGCGCGTTGAGGAATACAGCTGACCTTTGCCCATTAATAAAATATAATAGGGTCGAGGTTTAGTAGAATAGGTTTCGATGAAATTGGAAAAATTACGAATCGCTAATGAGTGCTTTGTAATACCATATGCAAATTGTTCATATAACTGTTCGATATCAACTATCGAAGTATCATATCCTCCTCCGGCAAAATCATTTCTATAGGCCGCATATTCCCTTACCATATCCTTACCCTGATAAAACGTTCTCAATCCTTTATGGGTAATTATAATAAAATTGCCTTGGTTAGAACTTTGCGAAAAATCGATGAAACGTATCGGCTTAAAACTGGTTATTGAATTAACTTGAGGAGCAGCACATACGAATACATGTCTATTCGTTAAAGTAGATGACGGCAATTCAAAATCGAAACCTTGCATGCCATTAGTATAGGCTTGCTTGATAAACAAATTAGCATCAAAGTCCCATAATAAAACATCAGCGTTCATATTATCAAAACTCGAACTCACTAAATGCTTATTCGCAAACGGACTACCATTCAATGGCACATCAAAATGAATATTATTAATACCTGTAAATGAAAAGCCTCTTGGGTAACGTAATTTAATAATACTAACCCCATTATGTGAACCTCCAGAATTTATCGTGAAATTAAAAACATTGCTTCCGGTGGTTAAACTAGTTACAGGAATAGTATTGCTAAAAAACTTATTTACTTGAATCGTGTTAAAGCTTAGCTGACCTTGTGGGAAAGTATAATTCCCGTTTATATCCACTCCTAGATTATTCGGAATAACACGAGTACTCGCAGTATAAACAATAGAGGATGCATTCAAAGAATTATTCGCGGCATACAAATCTGGAGTACCTAATGAATAAGAATAATTACTATTAAAATATAAACCGAAATATCCCTCCCCAGCATCAAAAGTGCTTGGAAAAACTTTGGAGCCTAAGGTAAAAGGAACATTCAATCCGCCTGAATAACTTGAATGATCTTCGTAAACAGATTCATACCAACAATACGACTCAGCGGTCTGAGTACTTAAATTATTACTAACGAAACTCACTCGTTTATGTACACCAGGAATTGCAGCAAGATAATAAGCCGCTGTATCACTGAACATACTATACATAGGGTTAAAATGATCTTTCGATGGATTATCAAAAAGTAAGCTATCGAACCAACCATCATTATGTTTCGCATAGAACATCAGATAATCACTAGAAGAAATAGCGCCTGTCGTACTAACGTAAATAGGCACTTCTTCCCCACGCCCATAAATAACCAATTGATTTCCTAAAGCATTATTCAATCCAATGGATTGTAAGGCTGAATAATCAATTTTGTACAGACCGTCTTTGACAACTTTTATCTTATAATAGGTCGTGTTATAATCAGTAATCCATTCATTACCGAACAGGTGTTGTGCTGAAACAACATTAAGTTTCAAAGAAAGAATAACAAAAAAAATAAATATCAATCTCCAACGCATCCTACTTATTTTTTAGGCATGTTTATTTGTAAACTCACAACATTCGAATAAAGCACCTGAGAAACGTTTCCAACATTAGTAAGCGCATAATCAACATAAAAATTCTTTAAATGAATTCCTACACCAAGATTAGGCTGAAACGAGGTATTTACAATTCCATTATCATCAGATAGTTTTTGAATATTACCAATCCCTCCACGTAGGTAAAAACGTTGCTTATAATCTAATGCTATCCCCGCGCGAGGGTCAATGCTAAATGGTTTAGCGCTAATCAAAACATTACGTTGTCCATCAGTGGTAATAGCCAAATCTAAAACAGGCGTCAAACACCAAGTATTGGCAAAATTAATTGGATAGGCCGCTCCGATATTCAATTGCGGTAAGGTCAATTCTGTAGAAGTCTTTGGAATCAAATTTCCAGTAAGAGCTAAAGCTTGCTTATCTAAATCAGTGAAGGTAAAATTCCAAACATTGAAAGTAGTGCTCGCGTCATGCAAACAGGCTCCTAACATCCAACGATTATATTTCATCTTCATTCCAAGATCAAATCCAAATCCCCAAGCATTCGCAAATTGTCCCACTGTGCGACGAATCACTTTTACATTCCCTCCTACTTTTAAAAAACCTTTACGTTGGAAAGTAGTATTCATATTCTTCGCATAAGAACCTATAAACGCATAATCTGCAGCAGAAAAACTACTAACATTATTGTAATTAATACTTCCATCAGGGTCAATTAACTGCAACGTATTAGGTATATCATCCACCGCAAATCGAATCAATGAAACACCTGCCCATGAATTAACCTCACCCATAGAATTCGACTCCATTGGAATAACTACACTCCCGAAGTCGTATTTTGCTAAACCTGCAAAATACTCACTGTGCATTAATGCAATCGGAACCTTAGATTCTGGCGCCTCTATACCTGCAGGATTCCAATAACTCGCCCAAGGTCCACTTGCAGTAGCAGTCTGAGCACCACCCAGCGCCAATGCCTCAGCACCAACGCCTATTTTGAGGAACTCATTGCTATACTTCCTTACAAGCTGAGCATATGATATAGATATAACTTGCAAACTCAAGAAAAATAGCACAAAAAGAAACTTCTTCATGAAAAGAATTTTCTTCAAAATACGGAATAAACAAGGCCTTTTAAAGCCTTTTTTTTAACATTAACAATAAAGTGTCTAGTCTTTTATGGCATCCACTTTTTTCAGCAAACAGACACCTGACTTACTCTTATAAACCAACTTATAATCAGCAGGTAATTGCATCCCGCCCGGAGCGTCTATATAATATTTTCTAGAAGGATCATTCTTGATTATACTTACGCGATGATAACGCATTAATGCCGTTTGAAAGGTCCAATTATCCCATAATTCAGCATCTGCACCCGCTAATTCACCTTCGGGAATTTTAGCACCAATTTCGCGTTCCAAGTACATTTGCTCTTTCTCTCTCCACACTTTACCATAATTCAAATAGGCCAAGGAGAAACTTAAAAGAAAAATCATAATCGTTAAAATCCATTGTGTTCGAATATTCCACCAATTGGGTCTTTTTAACTTAATAATGATCGGACTAATCAATATGGCAAATGCAATGGCGAAAAATGGAAATGCAGGTACCATATAGAACCCTCGTTGAACAAGCGTTAACATCATTGGTATTATACCGCAAAATCCAAAAACAAACCAAAGCCAAAAATCATTTTTTAGTAATCCTCGTACTTGAATTTCTTTACGTTTAATAAATAACAGAATACTGATTAGCAGCAATACAATAGACAAATCTTGTAGCCATTTCCATAAAATATAAAACCTAGAATTAACAACAGGATCTTGCGTAATGCGATGCAACACACGTTCTACTAGATACGTTTTTAAACTTAAAAAGGCTGCAGGCCAAAGACATAATAGCATGGAAAACAGAACAAGTAAAAACAAAACAACTACCGACCTCCAAACACCTTTAAATAAAGGCTCGCGCAACTTTATTACACTCCATAAAAAAGGAAAAATCAGCGGAAATAATCCTGGAATTCCTTTACATAAAAAGGCTACTAACAGAAACAATGCACTGAAAATTGATCCCCAATAATTTTTAAAATTCAAATAAGAATAAACACTCAACAAGACAAAAACACTCATCGTATTCTCCTGCATATTGTTCTGAAAACTCCATGGCACTTCAACTATCAATATCCAAAACAACATCGGTAAATAACTCAATCTGTGCCACTCCTTAGGACTAGCCTTTTTCCAAATAGCAGCGATTAAAACCAAGTTAACCAACCCAACTAAAGCCGTGTAAAATCGTTCCGTAAAGATACCTGGTCCGAATAGTTTAAAAAAAATCGCCTCTATTCCAAACACCAAGGGAGGGTGTTCATGAAAAGCTTTCAAGCCGCCAATGCTACAATAACTTAGCTGCGGAAACCAAAAAGTACCATAACCTTCCGATAAGTTTTTTGCGACAGCCGTATATTGGATAGCATCCATAAACATACCATCCCGAAATAATATCGGCCAAGTCAATAACGTAAAAAGCGCATAGACAAGCCATTCCAACGGATTTAACTCATCTATGCGCTTCATAAAACTATAATTGCAATTATTCAAAAGTCATTTCAGGGACATGTGACGGAACCGTCAACTTTCCTGCGGTCTTTGCTTGGATCTCTTCCACACTTACGCCTGGCGCTCGTTCCAACAACAAAAAGCCATCCTTTGTGACATCTAAAACAGCCAAATCAGTTACGATACGTTTTACGCATCCAACACCTGTTAATGGCAAATCACATTTCGGTAATAACTTACTCTCTCCTTTAGGATTAGTATGCATCATAGCAACAATGATATTTTTAGCAGATGCCACTAAATCCATTGCACCACCCATACCTTTCACCATTTTACCTGGAATTTTCCAATTCGCGATATCCCCTTGCTCACTTACTTCCATGGCACCCAAAACAGTTAAATCAATTTTACCAGCTCGGATCATACCAAAACTTTCAGCAGAATCAAAAAAGGCGCCTCCAGGAACAACGGTAACCGTTTCCTTACCCGCATTAATCAAATCCGCATCGATATTCTCTTCCGTAGGATAAGGTCCCATACCCATAATCCCATTCTCACTTTGGAACATAACAAAAATATCCTTTGGAATATAGTTGGCAACTAAGGTTGGAATACCAATTCCTAAGTTAACATAGTATCCGTCCTTAAGCTCCTTCGCAATGCGCTGTGCTATTTGATATTTATTTAAAGCCATGATTAAGATTTTAATTGAACCGTTCTACGCTCGATTCGTTTTTCATAATTCACCCCTTGGAAAATACGGTGCACATAAACACCAGAAACATCCACTTCATCCGGACTAATTTCACCCGGTTCTACTAAATGCTCTACCTCTGCAATAGTGATATTGCCAGCTTTTGCCATAGAAGTTGAAAAATTGCGTGTCGCCTGACGGAAAACTAAATTGCCATAACGATCCCCTTTCCATGCTTTCACAATGGCGAAATCAGCATGCATTGCCATCTCCATTAGGTGCATCTTGCCATTAAATTCACGTACCTCTTTTCCTGCTGCAATCTCCGTCCCATAACCTGCAGGTGTAAAGAACGCTGGAATACCCATTGCAGCCATTTGGATACGCGTAGCTAATGTCCCTTGCGGTACTAAGTCAACTTCTAATTCGCCACTTAACATTTGACGTTCGAATTCGGCATTTTCACCTACATAAGAACTAATCATTTTCTTCACCTGACGAGTTTGCAATAAAAGTCCTAAACCGAAATCATCCACCCCTGCATTATTACTAATACACGTCAAATTATTTACCCCTAAATCACGTAAGGCAGCGATACAATTTTCAGGAATACCATTCAATCCAAAGCCGCCCAACATCAATGTCTGTCCACTTTGGATATCCTTCACAGCTTCTGCAGCATTGGAAACCACTTTTTTCATAAAATCCAATTAAGAAAAAACTCCTTAACGAAGTAAGGAGTTTTTCATGTTTAAGTCTTAAAGATTTGCTTTGATTTTTGCTTCTAAAGTAGTTTTAGGAGCCGCACCAATTTGCTTATCCACTACCTGACCATTCTTAAAGAAAAGAACTGCAGGAATATTACGGATTCCAAATTGCATAGAGATTTGAGGATTTTCATCCACATTCAATTTACCGATAACAGCCTGACCTTCATATTCAGCTGATAATGCTTCGATAGTTGGACCAATCATTTTGCATGGACCGCACCATTCTGCCCAAAAATCTACTACTGCTAATTTGTCTGATTTCAAAACTACGCTTTCAAAGTTTGCGTCTGTAAAAGTATGTGCCATTGTTTTTAATTTATTAAACAAATTTACGTAAAAATCAGTTACACTTTTTATGAAAAAACACACTCTTATTCATTTTAACTAAACTTTTGTAATTTAGCAGGGCAATGGTGAACATAGAGACGATATCAACAAGCTGCGACAACTGCTCCTCAAAAAGCAAATCACTTTTTTGCGACATGCGCAAATTCACCGTAGAGCAAATAAATAATGCGAAGTCGCATCGTCAATTCAAAAAAGGTGATTATATCTTCAAAGAAGGAGAAACCCCTTCAGGTTTATTTTGCATTAGCGCAGGTAAAATTAAGTTAGTAAAGAAAGGATCAAACGGAAAAGAACAAATTGTACGCCTTAGCAAAAGCGGAGACACACTTGGCTACCGTAGCTTAATTGCCCAAGACACCTATGCAGCTTCTGCAATTGCCCTTGAACCTTGTGAAGTTTGCTTTGTTCCAAAAGATGATTTTCTTGCCCTATTAAGCAATAACCCAGAACTCAATCAGCAAGTTTTACGCTTGTTAACCATGGATCTAGGTCGTGCAGAACGTCATTTGACACATATCGCACAACATAGTCTTCGTGAACGCGTAGCCGATAGCCTTTTAATGTTGCACGAATTGTATGGCGAAGATGAAATAGGTTGTATAGCGGTTTCGATGTCGCGTGAAGATCTAGCCAATTTTGTTGGGACAGCTACGGAATCAGTCATTCGATTACTATCCGAATTTAAACAAGAAGGAAGTATTGAATTGAGTGGCAAAAAAATTAAGCTTCTCAATTTGGAGAAACTTACGCAAGTCGCGAGCCGATAGTGCTATTCACTTTTACCTTGTAGTATCGGAAGATAAAGGCTTCTAGTCTTTTCAATTTGAGCAGACATGCTTAAAAAATCCGTTGTATTTTCCCCATTTAAGAAGGAATTAGTTTGAAGGTACAAACCTGGTTTATATTCGAGATCCAATGTATCTTTCAATTCAATTTTTTCAATAAGTACCGACCCTAGCTTTTGAATTTGCAACTGTTCTAATGGGCGTAAAATCAGTCGATGATTGGCTGTTAAGATCTCGACCCCCCAACGTCCTGGCGCTTCCCAATCTGCCGAATAAGAGAAATTTGCTCCGTTTTCCGTTATGCCTGCCCCAGAAAATTTCGAAGGGCCTTTATGCCAATCTAGAAAGCCACTAACATAGGTGCTTATTTTATTTGGCATCGAATTGGCTAAGTAGAATGCCAAATCTATCACATGGGAAGAATTCGCCAATAACCAAGCCTCTTTTACTCCAGGCGCTTTAGTTAAAGGACGAATGACATGTGACCATTCTGTAAATTCAAATTGAAAGGAGCGCACACCTCCGTCTGCTTCAATAATTGATTTTGCGGTTTGAACAGAGGTATAAAAACGACGATTATAGGCAATACTAATTTTTGCATCCGCCTGTAGAGATAAAGCCTCTAGCGCAAGCATTTCATCCAAATTCAAGGCACCAGGTTTTTCTAACAAAATATGTTTTGCCCCTCGGTTGATTAATTGCGTGCTTACTTCAGCTAAGCCTTCTACCCCAACGGCCACAATGCAATAATCATTGGATGAAAATTGTTCAGGCATTTGTAACAAAACACCCACACCTGTATTCTCTTTAAATCGAGCGGCTGAGCTTTGTCCTCTACCAATCACTGAAAAATTTACACCTAAAGCTACAAGCACTTTTGCATAAGCTTCGGCCATTGGACCAGCACCGATTAAATAAACCATTTTCATAATTGCAAAGTAGCAAATTTTAGAATGATTTTTCACTACATTTGTAGCAATATCCTATGTATAAAATCATACTCCTTCTAATAAGCGTTTCGTTTTCCCTAAAGGTCAATGGAGCTATCAATGATTCTCTAATTCTAAAAAAAGAAAAGGGAGTAAACATATTTTTTCATCAAGTTGAGCCGCGTCAAAACATCTATCGTATTGCTAAGCATTATAACGTAGCGCAAATTGATTTAAAAAACTTGAACAAATTGGAAGCCGATTCCTTATCGAAAGGACAACTGTTAAAAGTCCCGGTATCGAAGCGAAATTGGATAAATAAATTAGATCAATTAAGTGATTACAAAAACGGGCAATTTGAAAATTATAAGCCAGAAGAATTAGCGAAAGACACCATTCAACAATTATACTATATCACCAAGGGTACTTGGAAAATTTTAGACTTAGCAGAATACCTGCAAATGCCAGAGAGCGCCTTGCGTAAGTGGAATAGACTTGCACAAAAAACTTTAACTGTCGAAGCAAATACTACGCTCAAAATTGGATTTATTCTAATTAATAAACAACCTATCACTCCTCCAGTAATTAAAACATCCTTGCCAAAACCTACAGCCTCTTTAAATGAGAGTCCAACCATAGAACCCATAAAAAAAGATACGCTTGCAATCGCTCCTGACACAGCAAAGCCAGTAATTGTTGAATCGCAAAATGTTAAAATGCAGCGACTATATACAAGCATGTATAAGCCTAAAGATGCGAGTGAAGAAGACGAGTTAAAGCAACACGGTCCAGCTTTGGGATTTATTGCAGATAGTGCACACGTAAATACATTAAAATCTTATTATGCGTTAAGTAATACTATTCAAGTAGGTAGAGTGGTTAAGGTTATAAATCCGATGAATGAAAAGCTAATTTTTGTAAAAATTCTAGGAAAAATTCCCGACCTTGCAGAAAATCAACACTGTATAATTAAAATATCTCCAGAAGCTGCTAACGAACTTGGTGCAATTGACGAACGCTTTTTGGTAGACCTCTTTTACTATCCTAAGAAATGAACCTCCTACTTGCTCCTCAATATTTAATACCATTTGGATCAAACGAATGGTTTAAAGCTTCTGGTACCACATTATTATTAATAGCTTTAGTCGTTGGCGCTGGATATTTCCTAACACATTCCAAAAAACATTCTCTAGGTCGCTTTATTGGTTACTTCCTATTAACGGTAGCAATTTCTGCGCACGTATATTTGGCCTATGTAAACAAATGGACCTTACAAGACTCCCTCCCTCTTCATTTGTGTGGCATTTCTGGTCTTTTAAGCGGAATAGTACTTCTGACAAGAAATCAAATGATGTATGAATGTGTCTTGTATTGGGGACTGGCAGGCGCAACACACTCCTTACTAACACCTGATATGCCGCAAGGGGGTGAAGGCTATATGTATTTTGAATATTACCTTCAACACGGAGGCATTATCCTGGCAGCCCTTTACGCTACCATTGCTATGGGAATGCGTCCAAGAAAAAACTCTTGGTTAGTCGTATTTGGATTCTCCCAAATCTTAATGATTATTGTTGGCACAACCAATTACCTAATCGGAAGCAATTATATGTTCCTATGTGAAAGGCCACTTGTCGACAATCCTTTAATTATCGGCAAATGGCCTTGGTATATTATCTCATTTGAAGTAGCAGCCATCGTTCATTTTCTATTAATCTATGCACCATTTTGGTGGATTAACAAGAAGAAAGTGGCTACTGAAATTTCAGAATAATTATTCGCTCACTTCAATACTATTGATCAAGTCGCCTTGACGAATAGTGCTAAGAATTTCCAAACCAGCAACAACTTTTCCAAAACACGTATGATGACGGTCAAGGTGTTGTGTATTTTGTCTGTTTAAACAGATAAAGAACTGAGACCCTCCTGTATTACGACCTCTGTGTGCCATACTCAATACTCCTAAATCGTGGTATTGATTATCCCCTTCTAATTCGCAAGGAATGCTATAACCTGGTCCGCCCGCACCTGTTCCATCAGGGCAGCCTCCTTGAACAACGAAATCAGGAATTACACGGTGAAAACTAACACCATTATAAAATCCAGACTGCGCCAATTTCACAAAGTTTGCCACAGTTCCTGGAGCATCCTTGTCATAAAATTCAATTTGTAAATCACCTTTAGAGGTGTGCATTGTAGCTTTCATGAGAACTAATTATGATTGTTTTAATTGATAACTTTTCAATGTATTTTGTAGTAAGGAAGTGATGGTCAACAAGCCAACACCACCCGGAACAGGCGTAATTGCCGCACATTTAGGCGCAACGTGTTCGAAGTCGACATCTCCATAAATTTTTCCATCCACACGATTAATACCAACGTCAATTATTACAGCGCCTTCCTTCACCATATCTGCAGTTACAAAATTTTTCTTACCGATAGCTGCAATAATAATGTCGGAGTCGAGACAAACCTCTTTTACATTCGTACTTTTTGAATACAACAAAGTAACCGTAGCATTACCTGGTTCGGTATTTCTTGACATTAAAATACTAATCGGAGTTCCGACAATAAGACTTCTTCCGATAACCGCCACCTTTTTTCCAGCTGTAGGAATATTATAACGTTTCAAAATCTCCATAATCCCAAAAGGAGTAGCCGGAATAAACGCTTTTGAATTTCCTGCAACCATCAAACCTAGATTCACCGGATGAAAACCATCAACATCTTTAGCAGGATCTATTGCTTCAATGATTTTTGACTCATCAAAATGCTTTGGTAAAGGCAACTGAACAATATAACCATCTACACTATTATCCTTATTCAACTTTTCAATCAATTCCATTAAAGCAGATTGAGTGGTTGATTCATCCAAAATAAATTCGGAAGAACGGATACCTACCGAATCAGCGTGTTTTGCCTTAGACTTAACGTAGGTTTGACTAGCAGGGTCTGAACCAACTAAAACAGCCACCAAATGGGGTGCACGTTTCCCTTGCGCAATAATATTATCTACCTCACTTTTTATTTCTGCTTTAATCTGAGCAGCTAAGAATTTACCGTCTAAAATTTGCATAAACAAAGATAAGAAAGGACAGTCGTTGATGGCTTACTTTTTCAAATTAAAACTCGCAAATACAGCCATATGATCACTGTATCCTCCCAAATATTTTTTACCAACGTAGGTACGTAACGGAGCACCTTTGTACTTCCCTTCAGGTTCTAATACATAAGCAGGCTTGAATATCATTGCGCTATTAGCGATATAAGAAATTGGATTGCTCGCATTTTGTGCACAGGGAGCATATAAGATCTGATCAAAAAGATCCCATTGATTGTTAAAATAAATAGACCCCTCTCCTTTTGCTTGCATGTCTGAAAATGGATTTACAAAGCCTAAATTGGAAGCATTCATTAATAGCTGAGTCATAGATTTATCACTAGGTTCATCATTGAAATCCCCCATCGCAATAACGGCAGCCGTTGGGTACAAACGTTCCAATGAATCAGCAATTGCCTTGAGTTGTTGCCCTACAAATACACGCTTCATTTCACTTTCTGCGGCACCACCTCTTCTCGAAGGGAAGTGATTAACGATGAAAAATGCTTTAGCATTATTTTGATTCAAAGTCGCTTCAACCACCAAAATATCACGGGTTCGCGTAACAGTGTCAAAAGGAAAACGTATTCCATAAACTTTTGAAGAGTTGACTTGCATAGTATTTTTTTTGTATAAAAAACCTACATCGATTCCACGTTTATCCGGTGAATTGTAATGTACAACACCATAGTTCGCAGA